>Ga0213875_10000017_pt1 | contig 239813 bp, 202 predicted proteins | sample BarmaccomBMRX_R8_FD_160105 | JGI IMG/M metagenome (GOLD analysis project Ga0213875, IMG submission 160105) | Root-associated microbial communities from Barbacenia macrantha in rupestrian grasslands, the National Park of Serra do Cipo, Brazil - RX_R8 | ecosystem: Host-associated > Plants >...
GCTCCCATACTCCGCCCCCGTATCGTTCCATCCGTACAGCACCTCCCACCGCTCCACCGAACTCAGCATCTCCAGGTCTTCGATCCTTTTATCCCCTCCCTCACTTATCCCTTCCAGCAATCTTTTCCAGTGCTCACTCATCCGTTCGACGGTATCCCTCGCAAACAGATCGGCAGCATACAAAAAATGGCCTTCGATACAGCCGTCCTCTTCCCACACCAACGCGTGCAGATCTGTGGTGGCGCCGCTATTGCCTGATGGAAGTGGCTCGACCCGCAAATCGGCAATCTCCTCCATCGGCCACGCCCCCGCGTTTTGTAAGGCAAACGAGGCCTGAAACATCGGCGCCCTCTCCAAGGCCCGCTCCGGATTCAACTCTTTAACTATTTCGTCAAGTGGCAAATCCTGGTGAGCGTAGGCCTCAAGACATACCTTACGCACCCGGCTCAATAGCTGCTCAACGGTTTCAACTCCATATAACTCGACGCGCAGTATCAATTCATTTAGAAAAAGGCCGATCAGCTCTTCCTGTTCTTGCCCCCGTCGATTGGCAATTGGCACGCCTACAGCAAAGTCCTGTTGCCCGCTCCAGCGGCTCAGCATCAGCTGATATCCCGCAAATAGGGCCATGAATAGCGTGACACGTTGATTTTGGGCAAACTTTTTTAGTCGCGTTGTCAGTTCGGTCGACAAGCGCACAAAGACCTTTCGAGCGCTATAACTTGGCTCGGCCGAATGATCGCGCTTGGTGGGCAACTCCAAGAAAGGCAGGTCTCTCAACTGTTCTCGCCAATAGTTCACACTCGCCAGAGAACTATCGCGAATGCGTTCCGCTTCCTTCTCGATGGCCTCGTGATATTGAACCTTGAGAGGAGCTATTCGATGAGGTTGCCCCGATTTATAGTGTTTATAAAGCTGCACCACTTCGCGCAGCAGTATATTTAACGACCACCCATCGCAAATAATGTGATGCAGTGTCACAACCACAACATGGCGTGTTTCGTTTAAGCGAATGACGTGAGCTCGAATTGCAGGCGCAGTCCGCAACTCAAATCTATTCCTGGGCTCGGATTCGCAGAATATGTCTATCTCATCCTGCGTCAAGAATAAAAGCGGAAGTTCCAGAAACCACTGATCTTTGACGACTTGATAAGGAATTCCGTTCTCTTCTATGAACAAGGAGCGCAAAGTTTCATGCCGGCTTATCACCTCATTGAATGCGCGTTGGAGAGCTAAACGATCAAGCGAACCACGGCAAAGCCACACCGTACTTAGGTTGTAAGCTGTACTGCCTTCCTCAAACGTATGTAGAAACCAGAGTCGCTTTTGTGCCGGAGATAGCGGGAATCTATTCACGATATCTGCTCCTGAATCGACAGAGCTAAATGAAGACGAGTTAGACTCGATGACTGCCTTTGACCACGTGTATCCTATTTCGTTTCAACTCACCGTAGCTGCAACATACTCGGCGCTGACGGAAGCGGGAGCCTCAGCCGTGTCGCTCGACGCGGCAGACCAGTACAGCTTCGTACGCATAGACTCAGAAGTCATTTGCGCATTCGGTGTCAGTTTTTCGAATCGCTTTCCGAAATCCGATATAACTATCGCGAAGCGTTGTCTTATTCGCCTCTTTTTCAGCGCGACCGCGATCATGTGAACCAGGTATTTGAGAGACTCGGGTGGATGCTACCAACGACGCTGCCTCCCGTGCAGTCGGTTGGTCGTAAAAGTCCACGACCGTAAGAGTAGATCGTAATGTCGCATTGAGTTCGGCGATCAGACCTATCGCTGCTAAGGAATCCCCGCCGAGTTCTCCGAAACGGTCCGTAACTCCAATGGGATGAATGCCCAAGACTTTCTCCATAACTGTGACAACTGTCTCTTCAAGTTCATTTGTCGGAGCAACGTACTCATTGCGCAGCGCCGGACGCGGATTCGAGGGCGAGGGCCGCGCGATACAAGCGTCACTCGGTTCTTGATCGGCGCATGACGGAGCGCTGTTTGGAGCTGAGATGCGCGATTCGATCCAATAGCGCCTACGCTCAAAGGGATATGTCGGCAGAGGAATGCGCAGCCGGCGTTCGCAGGCGTGAAATGCGGTCCAATCAGTCTCCGCTCCCGCGCTCCAAATTCGGGCCAAAGCATTCATCAACATCTCGCACTCGGAGCGATTGTTTGTGCCCGGCAACGATGACAAGAGCATCGGTTTTAAAGTTTCTTCGCAGTGGAGCGATGCGAGGTGACACAATCCTCTCCCAGGCCCAACTTCCAGGAACACCTGATGGCCCTGCTGGATCACTTCTCTTAAGCCATCGGAAAATCGCACGGGCGCCCGCATTTGCTGCCCCCAGTACGCGGGATTCGTCGCTTCCTCCTCGCGCAACCATTTGCCCGTTACGCAGGATATTAACGGAATTTTCGGCGCCCGTAGCACGATTCTGCTCATTTCTTCTATATGGCGCTCAATCACCGGATCCATCAACTTTGAGTGAAATGCCCGAGTGCTTACTAACCGTCGGCAGGTGATCCGTTCGCTGTTGAGACGGTCTTCAAAATCCGCCATTGCCAACGCCGCCCCGCTTACTACACATATGTTAGGGGCATTGATCGCCGCCACTTCCAGCTCCCCATTCATTAATCCCTGTACTCGTTCCCAAGGGAGCCATACCGCGATCATCGCTCCCGGCGGCGTCTGCTGCATCAGTTTTCCGCGTTCTGCGACTAACACTAGAGCATCTTCGACATTAATCACCCCCGAGATGCAGGCCGCAGTATATTCACCCAAGCTGTGTCCCACAAGCGCTCTGGGCTGGATACCCCACGACATCCATAACTGAGCGAGCGCATACTCAATGGAAAACAGCACGGGCTGCGCAAGCCAAGTCTCATTAATGCGCTCCGCTCCCGTCGGCTCTCCTTTCACGATCGCATTCAGATCGAGCCCGAGATGCGGACGCAAAATGTCCGAGCATCGGTCTAAGTGTTGACGAAAGACCGGCTCCCATTGATATAGCTCTGAGCCGATCGCTGCACGCTGCGCTCCTTGTCCAGGGAATAAGAACACGATGGAAGGTGCTTTTTCCTGCACTTCCTCCGCCTCGCTGACCCTCTTAGCAGCTTCTTCTAATAACTCAGCCGCCTGGTGCCGATCTTGGCACACTACCGCGGTTCGAAGCGCAAACCTGTGCCGTCCGGTCTGCAACGTATAAGCGGCATCCTCAAGGTTCAGATCCGCATGCTTTCGAAAGTGGGTAGATAGTTCGAGTGCTACATTCGCCAGCGCCTTCTTAGTACGTGCTGAAAACGGCAATACTTGCCAGCTCCGTGCTTGTATGGTTTCTGTCAGTCGTAGAGCTTCTTCAAGCACGATATGGGCATTCGTTCCACCCACACCGAAAGCGCTCACTCCAGCTCTTAACGGATCGTCGCCGCTTTTCCATGGCAGAAGCTCGGTGTTGACATAAAACGGTGTTTCTGAAAACTTGATTTCAGGATTCGATCGCTCGTAATGCAAGCTAGGCGGCAACAGGCGATTTTTCAGGCAGAGCACTACCTTAATTAGACCTGTGATGCCGGCCGCTGCGTCTAAATGCCCGATGTTGCTTTTCACCGAACCTATCGCACAGGGCTGCGTCTTACGCTCGCCAAACGCCCTGGTCAAGGCGCCGATCTCGATAGGATCACCCAGTGGCGTCGCGGTTCCGTGACACTCGACGTAACTGATTTTGTCAGGCTCTATCCCGGCGCTGCTGAGGGCCTCTACGATCACTTCCGTCTGGCCGTCGACGCTTGGAGCTGTATAACCTGCCTTTTGGGCGCCATCATTATTGATGGCCGATCCGCAGATGACCGCGTGGACAAAGTCTCCATCAGCAAGCGCATCCTGCAGGCGTTTGAGAATCACTACTCCCACACCGCTGCCAAACACCGTACCCTGCGCTTGGAGGTCAAACGGCCGGCAATGACCATCAGGGGAGAGAATTCCGCCGTCCTGGTACCAATATCCGTCAAGAAGCGTAACGTTGACCGATACGCCCCCTGCCAAGGCCATGTCGCACTCAAAATCGAGAAGACTACGACAGGCGCAATGGACAGCGACGAGCGAAGTAGAACACGCGCTCTGCACGGTGTGACTCGGGCCATGCAGGTTTAACTTATAAGAAATTCGAGTTGTGAGGAAGTCCGCGCCGTTCCCGATGTTAAGCTTGACAGGGTCTAACGAGCGCATCAGGCCGGGATTGCCTGCAATATTCTGGAGCAGATACGTGTTGATAGTGGCCCCGGCGAATACGCCGGTTTCTCCTTTGTGGCGACGCGGGTCGTACCCGGCATGCTCTATGGCCCGCCATGAATGCTCGAGCAAGATTCTGTGTTGTGGGTCAGTGATTTCAGCCTCGTGTGGGCTCATTCCAAAGAATTCGGCGTCGAACAAGTCGATGCCATCCATGCAGGATACAACCGGCACCCAGCGGCCTGCGCTTGAATCTGTGCGTAAGTCACCTGATCCGGACGATGCGCCGAACCGAATTAATTCCCTGCCGAGACACAAATTGCTCCAAAACTCATCCAGGTCCGCGCTGCCAGGGAACGAGCCGGACATACCAATTATTGCAACTTTCCCGACATCCTCTGACATTCACAATCCTATTCGCGCCTTAGATATGAATCATTTCGAGGTGTTTAACTGAGTCTTTGCTTGAGCCATCGCTGCACGAGTCTCCCGCCGCAACTTGCCCCTGGTTTTACCTTTCCCGCATTCATTCATTAGTTGTGGAGAGCTCAAGCTATTAGATAAGCTAAATACGGTTGGGTACTCAAACAACTTGCCTACTGGGATATCGGTCGCCAAAGTGCGCGTGAGTTTTGATGCAATTCGTATTGCAATAAGCGAGTTGCCGCCAAGCTCGAACAGGCTATCATGTAGTCCGATCTTATCGAGCCCTAAGCATTCACCCCAAACGGACGCTATCTTACGTTCTAGTTCAGTCGTCGGCGCCTTGTAGCCCCCGATCAGTCCTGTGGGTTGACGACTTTTCACTACCGAATATCCGGGTTGGGCTTGTTGTGGCCTTTTCACAGCGGCATCGTCGATACGCGGCTGTATTTCACCTTTCGATACAACGTATTGACCGGGCCGCGCATGGGCCAAGACTTCGTGCATCCTCTGGAGCGCTTCTTCACTCGACAAAGAAAATTGAGCGAGTGCGCTCGCTCCGCTGTTGATAAGTACGGCCGAAGACTCTGTTAACCAGCCATCCCAATTGATGCTGAACCATCTCTGCCCTAAAGCAATGTTGCGAGACTCGATAAAGCCGTCCATGAAGCCGTTGGCCGCAGCGTACGCCATGAGCCCAGTGCCGCCGAATATCGATGCCGTCGAAGAAAAGAGCAAACAAAAATCAGCTTGCTCACCTTCGAGAAGGCGTCTTAGGACTTCGCACCCTCTAGCCTTTGGAGCTAATTGACGCTCACACTCCTCTTCTGTCAGATCCGTAATCAGTCGCACGACTTCGACCCCAGTTAGTCCCGCCAAATGAACAACACCGTGCAAAGCGCCAAATCTCCGACGAATTTCTTGGAAGACGAAGGTCATTTGAGATTCATCCGAGGAATCGGCCGTCAGCAAAGTCACCTCAGACCCTTTAGCCTCGACCTCGCTGAATTTTCGGATTTTACGACTGATCCTGTCGTCTGCTTCATGGAGCCGTAGCCAAGTTTCCCACTCTTCCTTGGGTGGAAAAGTCGAGCGTCCGGTTATAACTAGCTTGCAAGGCTGTCTGGCAGCGAATGAGTCCGCAACGAGCGGACCGAGTTCCCCAGTTCCGCCGGTAATGAGATAGATTCCCCCGCCACGAATGTGCGCCTTGCCTTCCGACTCGGAACTTGGGGAGAATATATTGTAAGTAGGCACCCAGCGGCGTAGCGCTCGATATGCTACGACGCTATCGCGATCTGAACTGTGTATTTCTCTGAGCACTTGTTCCGCTACTTTTCGCGCACAAGAAGTCCGTTCGCCTTGGAGGGAAATGTCTATCACTTTACTTCTGAAATTATCGATTTCCTGGGCAGCTACGTGACACGCCGAAGCAAAGGAACTCTTTTCTGGCGCCACAAGATCTGCACCACTAACCTGCAGCATATTGTTCGATACGACAAAGAACCGAATTGCATGCCATTTGCCTATCGCTTCTAGACTCTTGCAAAGCTCAATGAAGCTGAAGAGTGTTCTGTCTCGCAACTCTTTGGATCCACTTGCATGTAATCCTTGCCCATTTTCCGTCACACTCCAGCAGTGAATCACGTTAAGTGTTACTCGGGGATGAAAGGCATCTGCCAATAGACCTTGAAAGTCCGGGACCGTATGACTTGAACACGCGCCATTTCCCGCTTCGCTGCAATTGACGTGATCTGTCGGTTTGGCGGTAACGATCTTCGAATTCGATAGAACGAGCAACTCACGCAGCGAGTCGCCGATGCCAAACTCGTCGAGCAGCAACAACCACACTGCCTCAGTGTTTGCAGGACTGTCGAAAGGCTGGAAAGGAGCTTCGACCCATGATCGTGAATATACGCGAGAGAGTGCGTCTGTCTCTTTTAAGCGGGTCGCGTTACCTTTATTGCTGTTCGTCGTGCCCTTTGGATCAATCCAGTACCGCTCGCGCTCAAATGGGTAAGAGGGTAATGGGACGCGCCGACGTTCTCCGTTGGACGAAAAACGATGCCAGTCAATCTGGGCCCCTACGGTCCACATTCTGGCGAGTGCTGTGTAGAAGACTTGTAGCTCAGGCGCAGGATCCTGCGGATGTCTCAAGCACGCCTGAATTCGACCGTTCGTCTCTTTGAGTTGTGATACTGCCAGACCAGTCAGAGTACGGGATGGGCCGACCTCGATAGCGAATGTATCCTCTTTCGTCATTAGTTCTTTAAGGCCGTCTGCAAAGCGCACTGTGTTACGAAGGTGCTGAACCCAGTACTCCGGATTACATGCTTCCTCGCTTTTGATCCACGTTCCCGTCAGATTTGAAATGAATGGAATAGAAGGAGTGCTCAATTCGATCTGAAGAAGGCGCTGACGAAAAGGCCCGGTTATCGGTTCCACCAGCGACGAATGTGCGGCCGTATTGATGTGAAGTCGCTGGAATTCGACATTATCATCGGACAGAATGCCCGATAGCCGCTGGATCGCATCAGCGGGTCCGGATAAGACACACTGATCGGGAGCATTGACCGCGGCGACTGAGACTTCCTCGTCGATGAGGCTACGGATCTCGCTTTCCGACATACACACGCTGAGCATCGAACCGCAGGATAGAGTTTCCAAGAGCCGTCCGCGCGCAACCACAAGGGAAAGGGCAGCCTGTATCGAGAAAACACCCGCCAAGCACGCCGCGGCATACTCCCCAAGGCTGTGACCCAACATATAACTCGGAGAAATGCCCCAAGACATGAGCAATCGAGCTAGAGCGTATTCGGTCACAAAGATTGAGGGTAATCCAATTGATGGCCGGATCATCTCGGCGGCGATGTGCTGTGCCGCTTCAACTGGACCATAGAGCACATCGCGTAGATCGTATCCCAATTCCGGCGCAAGTAAGGACGAACAAAGATCAATCTGTTTGCGAAACTCGGGTTCGACGTCATAGAGTTCGCGGCCCATTCCGGGATACTGAGTCGCGCCGCCGGGAAACATGAAAGCCACCTTCAGGCCGCCTTGGAGGACACCTGAAAAGACGCGATCCGGATCGTGCGCCGCCCCGGCCCGCTGAGCGTCGAGAAGATCGCGGCAGACAATTGAGCGTCGATATTCGAACTGCTCTCTTCCCGTTTGAAGTGTATGCGCAATGTCGGCGAGAGATTCGTCTGGATGCGTTTGCAGAAAATCAACAAGGTTGCAAGTTGCACGTTCGAGTGCGGAATCACTCCGAGCTGAAAGGGTCAGTATTTGCCATGGCTGTCGAGTCGGGCGCCGCGCAAAAGTGGGCGCCTGCTCCAGAACCGCATGAACGTTTGTACCCCCAATCCCGAAGGAGCTGACACCCGCCCGCCTCGGTCCGTCCGATTCCCACTCCCGCTTCTGTGTAACTACGTAGAAAGGACTATTCTCAAAATCAATCTTCGGATTAGGTTTCTGAAAATGGAGACTGGGAGCAAGCTGCTCATTGTGCAACATAAGTGCAACCTTGATCAGGCCAGCTATACCCGCGGCCGCATCAAGATGGCCGAAGTTGCTCTTCACAGTGCCTAGCCCGCAAAACGCCCTTCGACCAGTGGTTCTGCGAAATGCTTTCGTTAGCGCAGCCACCTCGACCGGGTCGCCCAGTTCGGTCGCCGTCCCGTGTGCCTCGACATAGCTCACTGTCTCCGCGTCGATGCCGGCGATCGCCTGAGCCCTCTCAATTACCTGTGCTTGGCCATCAATGCTTGGCGCTGTATACCCTAACTTGGAGGAACCGTCATTATTCGCCGCTGTTCCTAAGATCACAGAATAGATAAAGTCTCGGTCGCGTACCGCATCCTCTAACCTCTTCAAAACGACCACGCCAACCCCTTCGCCGAATAGAGTACCGGCGGATTCTGCATCAAAGGCGCGGCAATGTCCGTCCGGAGAAACAATGCCATTGCGTTCGTAGCGATATCCGGTGCGTTGCGGAACGCTAACCGAAACACCTCCTGCAATGGCAAGATCGCATTGGCATGCAAGTAGGAATTGAACGGCGATGTGTACAGCACTGAGCGAAGTGGAGCATCCGCTCTGAATTGTTATACTTGGTCCTTTTAAGTCAAACTCGTATGATACTCGAGTACTAAGGAAATCCTTATCGTTACCAATCATCACTTGGAATGCGTCTTCCTGATCGTGTATCGAAGGATTATTGATGAGGTTAAAAAGCAGATAGCTACTGAGGCTGGTTCCCGCGAAGACCCCTGTCTCGGCTTTTACGGAGCGAGGCGCATAACCGGCATTCTCGATAGCCTCCCAACTGCACTCCAGGAATAACCGGTGCTGGGGGTCCATAAGCTCGGCCTCACGAGGTGAGTAGCCGAAAAATGAAGCTGCGAATAAATCCCTGCCAGCAATGGAGGAGCCCGCTCTGACAAAGTTCACATCCGATAGATCGTCCGGGCTCACGCCCATTCGTAGCAATTCATGGTCGGAATACTGCTTTACCGTTTCGACCCCGTCGAGAAGGTTCTTCCAATACTCCTGCAGGGACCTTGCTCCGGGAAAGCGCCCGGCCATACCGATGATCGCTACTTTGAACTGGTCACTCTGTCCAAGCGCCATCTCGTACCTCAGCCTGAATCTTATTCATGCATAGTGCGTTCGTAACGCCATTGGTGGGACTCCGGTGTTGCCCTCATCCGCTGCTGTAATATATAGGCCCGAGAGAATTCGACTGCTAAGAAGCGCAACCTACGGCTCGGCCGCTATCGCGCTTTCCAGTTCGGTGCGCGTTTTTCGACAAATGCCGCTGGTCCTTCGCGGCAGTCCTCACTGTTGTATCGACGCTCCTCAGCGTCATAATGACGGCGGAATGCTTCCTCCAGAGAGAGGTGCATGGAACTCAATGCGACCTGCTTAACTGCCCGCACGGAAAGTGGAGCGCATTGGAGAATATCGTCTACCCAACGCGCGACGGCTTGGTCAAGATCGCCCATTGGAACAACTTCATTGATAAGCCCTAAGTCAAGAGCCCGCCTGGCACTTATGGAACGGCCCGTCATCAGGTAACCTAATGCTAATCGGAATGGAATCTGCCGCGTCAAGCGGAATAAGCCACCCGCGCCAGGAATTAAGCCTAATCTAACCTCCGGGAGCGCAAAGGAGGCATTCTCTTCCGCCACGACAATGTCACAAGCCAGCGCCAACTCGAATCCTCCGCCAAGTGCGTATCCTCTGACGCAGGCGATCAGCGGTTTGCTAAAGTTAAATCGCTCCGTTAGTCGCGGCCAACCTGGACGGCCAAAACTGCCAAAACTGGTGGGAGCAGCGCCCGCACGGGTACGCTCAGTTAACTCTTTCAGGTCTTGACCCACTGAAAAGGCCCGATCCCCAGCGCCGCTTAATACACCCAACCACACATCTTCATCGCGTTCGAAGTCATCCCAAACCGCTCCTAGTTCTTCGTGCATTCGTTGATCCATGGCGTTTAGCTTATGTGGTCGGTTTAGGGTTATATATGCTACATGCCCCCGCTTTTCGTATCGCACTCGGGTTTGGTTATCTTCGCTGGATGGCGACTGCTGGAATGGCATGGCGGGATCTTACGACACTCGCTCTTCAGTCGGCATCACAAAGGCGCGAGCACACTCGCTAACAGGATGCGCGTATAGTAGAACGCTGTGAACTGTTCAGACTCTTCAGAACGACATCTTCACTATACAGGCGCTCCGATTGCACCAATGCGAATTCAGCTGCATACTGCAAAAATAGACTGAGAGGCTCCTCTGCAAGATTTAACATGTGACGATTTGCGACAACGGCCGGGCTGTCTAAATCCTGGATACTACGTTCGATCGCCACATCGAGATCATTCGCACTTACTACTTCGTCAATCAGTAGTTGAGCATCTGCCTCGTGAGCCCATATTTGACGCCCGCCCAAGATGACCTGTCGGCTCTTACGACCTCCGAGAAAACGCGTAAGCCGCAGATTTGAGAAGCCGGGAACGATACCCTCATGCGCTGCTGGCAAGCTAAAATAGCTATCGGAGGCGGCAATAACGCGATCGAAGATGAGCAGCATTTGGGCGCCCCCGCCAATTGCGAAGGATTCGACGACAGCAATCCAAGGTTTTTCGATTCTCTTTATCGAGGGCTGCTTCTTAAAACCTTCGCCCGCCTCTTGATCGAGCCGTAGTCCGCGGAAGATCTTATTCATGTAGCCGATCTCGCGACGAAGAAGGAAATCGACAAACGAAATTTGACCGGCGTGAAGAGCTTTTAAATTAATTCCAGCGCTAAACACGCGCCGTCCAACGTGCCGGGGATGTGTCATAGTTCCGCCCCGCAAGACCCCAACGTGAATGCCGCGATGCAACAGCGCCAGATCAACTGCAGTTTCCATGTCATCTACTAGCTGGTTATCCTCTGCGTTCATACAATGCCCGTTGTTCATTGTTAGATGCGCCGCAGAACCCCTTCGTTGGATGTGCACAGTACCGACGTCCAATTGTCCGTTCGCCTGAAATGACTCGATTAGGCTTAAGGCTCGATCAGTCGGTTGTTGGGCGCTCTCGATCAAGTGAGTCCCAGCTTGAGGAGAACCGAGCAGAGCGTGAAAAAATAAACCTTGATCGATTTCAAATCCTTCCTTGTCGGCCTGTAAGTGGGTTCGTTCCTCCGCAATTTGGGATGAGCTAGGCACCAAACCCGGACAGAGCTCGGCGGCCTCAAAGGCTAGTTCGTCTAATCTTTTTCGAAGGGTTAAACCTTTGGTGAGACTTTTGTAGAGCCAGTCTGCATGAAGAGCCATGAACTGCCGTCGTAATGACCGGCAACTATCTTGTATCAATGTGGCGATCTTGAGTTGTTCACTGGAGCGTCCGGGCTTTGGTCCGAGCGCCTTTAGCAGGGCACTCCCCGTCGCCCAATAGCACCCAAGCACTGTTACGTCTGTCTCGGCAACGCCAGTTAATAGCGGCCACGATTCGACCCACTCCTTAAACTCAGGCATATCAAAATTGAGAGACACGTAAGGGCAGAACCTGGTTAAAGCCGAGTGATTTCGAGGAAAAGCATCATCGCGGACCCCAAAGGTCCACTTATCACTTAACAGCGCAGCGAATCATTTTAAAAGTAGTCACCACTTCAGCAATGCGGACTCGATCGTAGAGCCCGGCCCCATGGTGATCATGACACCGTATTCACCAGGTTTAGCCAGACCTTCCTTGACAAGACGCTGGTATGAAAACAAAAAAGATCCACTCGAAACGTTGCCATAATCCCGCAGGACGCCCACGGTATGGCGAAGGTCGTGGGCAGATAGGCCGAGGTTCACTCTCACTGCGTCGATGACCTTCTTTCCTCCGGAATGTACGAGCCAATGGCTAATGTCCGAGCGCCGTAGACCAGTGCAGGAAAGCAGTCCGTTGATCGTCGATTCAACATTAGCTCCCACCACATATGGAATGTCGGGATCCAAGAAGAAGCTAAACTTACCGTGCGTGTCATCCCAGTCGTAACGCATTGCCTCTATGGCATCCGTAATTATGCAACTACGGAACTTCATGATTCGTGGACCTCGACCTGCTTCATCATTACCACTACCAACGAGGGCTATAGCCGCAGCCCCATCGCCAAACAAGCTATTGACGACGCCGGTGCGAAGCGTTTCATCCAGCAGATATCCGGCGGAGCAAATCTCGACGCACAACATGATGGCCAACTTACCCGGATTTGCCACGGCCCAACTAGACACAGCGTTAAGCGCGTTCAGGCCCCCGTTGCAGCCCATTCCAACAACGTCCAGCCGAACACAATCCGCCATGAGATTGAGTTCGCGGCATAAGAAAGCACTTATACCTGGACTCAAGAATCCAGTTGTGGTGACACAACATAACGAAAAGACGTCCGAGATGCGGGCGCTCGCGCTCTCCAGGCACGCTCGTATCGCCTGGGCCCCCAGCTCAGTGGCGCATTCACGGTGTTTCTTAAGCAATTCTCCCTGTGTTTCGTTGGGAGTTGTCCCGTCTTCAAGCTCCGCTGGCAATGTTAAGTAGCGACGCTCGATAGCGCTGTTCATGAAAACCGATCGAATGCGTCGATCTTTTACTTGGAACTTGCTGAGTAATTCCGATTGCGAATAGCACCTGGAGGAGACCGCCGTACCGACGCCTATGATAGCTGCCGCAGAAGCCGGGGATCGATGATCTGCGTGCATAGTAGTGCTCATAACTCGAGGCGTACACTCCTCAACCGAAAGTCCATCAGATCGTCTCATTTAAAGGCAGCTCAGCTAGACGAGATCAGACTGGCGCTACGCTACTGACTCCACGAAGCATCCTCGAATTGTGATCGTGCGCCTTCACGAATTCGATCTGCACACTTTGAGCCTTCGGTGAACAGTTCTGCAGCGCAAGCATCTTGTCCTCAGATCTCTGACCCAACAAAGTCTAAATCGCAGAAACTCGAAGGCCTGCTTACCCACGTGCCGTTGCCCTAGCGGTATCGCCCTGTTCAGGTTCCGCGCTAGCTGCTACTCTGACCAGACGACCCCGCCCTTCGAGAGTGGCAAGGTCAATATCGGCTATGCATCTAACGCGCGATGAGTCCAAGGTCAGATCACCTTCAAGATGAACAGATCCATGCCCATTTTCAAAGTCCCCTGCGCCAAGGTTCGATTTAGTTAGATCTAACTTGAATCCGAGTTCCGTCCCTCCGGTAGTTCGTGTAAACTTGACGTGAACATAGTTCCGGTTGATCGCCTCCTTGAAACGCTGCAGCGAGCGCTCGTTCCTGCGGGGTAATTCAACTGGCTGCTCCTCTTCACAGAGGCGGTCGACGAGGCTCTTCTCTTGATGCGGAGATGAACCCAGACTGCTGGGTTCGGACGAACCAGCGTCGTTGGTAGCATGTTCCGCCCTTTTTCTGATACTGAGCGGTCGCATATCGGTCCACGTTTCGCCTATGTACGTCAGACACTCTGCCTTGGTGCCGGTCTTGCCGGCGTAGCGCCACCCGAGCGGCATATCTTTGTGCTCACGTAATATCGAATACTGCTCTTCATGATTGACAACCACCTTATAGATCGTCGTGTCTTCTTTCTCTACATCCATCGAACTCATGTCCTCGACCTCCTAAATGAAATCATGGTGCAAGAGCGCCACTTACTTTCACTCTGCGCCAAAGATCGTATGACTCAGCAAGTGTTAATCTGAACTCCGCCAACTGTAGAACCCGTGCAGCTTAAGAGCTAGGCGCGGAAGCCCGTCTAACAGCAATCGGTCCGTCGATCCGTCTCACGAACGACGTATCATTCAGAGCTCCGGATGGCCCTATCGCAGGCTGCCAAATGAGCACCCAAAGCCTCATCGAAGCCAGTAGATAAGCTCTCCTGCATTAAGCGACGACGTACGGCGAAGTCGTCTACGGGCGCGACCTCGAGGAAATTACTTATTCTGGCCATTCCTGTTGTGAAGTCGTCCACTACCTCATCAATAAGGTTAAGCTCTAAAGCCTTCGACGTAGTGAGCGGAGTTGCATCGAGATATAGTTTTCGGGCGCGAACTTCTCCAATCTGTCGCGAAAGTCTGTACAGAGCCATGCCCGGCCAAACCCTACATTCCTGGCAAACATGCCGGGCGCAAAAATCCCGGCAGCTTATCCGCCGGTCGACAACCAGTAACAGTTCTAACGCCAGAGCAGAGCACGTACCCTCCACAAGCGCTACGGTGACTAAATCGCTGCGTTCCAGTCGCCGCATGGCGCGTTCCCATTTGCTAACCGACTGTACATCAGTGCGACCAGGCCAGGACCTGGGGGTCCCCTGACCTGTTGCTCCGGCCACATGGAGCACCAGCGCGCCTGTGGCGCCTGTATCTTCGGCCTGGTCAATTGAATCCTGTAACGCCCTAATTAGGTCCAGAGAAAGTGCACGCGCACCATCTATGTCCACCTTGGCGATACCGCGGCTTTGCAGTTTTGTGGAATTCATCACGACAAATAGTCCTTACACTACCGTTGCCTGTTGTCTGCAATTTCCCCATTTACCCATACGCGATGCCACGAAATCGCCGAGCGCTTCGATTCCAATACGAATTTGTTCGGGATCAACGCAAGTGAAAGCAAGGCGAATCCGATGATCCTGCGACTTGTCGAAAGCAAAGAAGCTCATAGGCATTACGACCACGCCATGCTTTGTTGCACAATCGGTAACAGAATCGGCATCGAAACGAAAAGGAACCTTCATGACCAAAAAAAATCCACCGGCAGGACGGTTCCACCATGTACGAGTACTTATTGGGGCAAACACTCTCTTCAGATGGTCCAGCATCACATCTCGATTAGTTCGGTACCAATTTACGGCGGGCCGAATCCACTCTTTGAGGCTTCGGTTTTCTTGGAGTAATAGGCCACCTACAATCGCCTGAGTAATCTGGCTAGTGTTGACGGTTATGAAGCTCTTCCGCTGGACTAGCTCTTTCCACAGCGACTTTCTCGCGTCTTGATCACCGAACAGGCTTTCAGGCAATACTAGCGTGCCAACGCGTACTGCCGGCGCCACAGTCTTCGAAAATGTTGACAAGTGTATTACGCACCCGCTTTGGTCTAATGCACTCATTGATGCCACAGGCTCGCCATCGTACTGGAACATCCCATATGCGTCATCTTCGAGTACAACTATTCTCTCTCGCCGGCAGATATCGAGAATATCCTTGCGCTGACGCTCGTCAAGGAGGCGCCCGGTTGGATTATCGAAATTCGGAATTAGATACAAGGCGCGAGGCCGACGTCTAATTCGCCGCAGCTCTCTTACCGCGCGCTCGATAGCGTCGGCAATGCTTACCACCTTGTTCGACAATGCAACTACGCTAGCGCCACCGGCTTGAGCGGCACAAGTAAACCCGATGTAAGTCGGATTACAAGTTAAGGCGACATCGCGCTTGTCGGGGCACAATGCAGGGAGGCAGAGAGCAAGCGCTTCTTGGCATCCAGACGTCATGATTACGCGATCTGGAGTGGCATGCACTCCTTCATCGCTGGCCAATTGTTCGATAACTAATTCACCGATGATACCAGCGGTGCGGCCGTACTGAAGTAGGTTGGGGCCGTGCTTTGATTGGGTGCAACTTATGCGAGCATGACGCTCATAGCGAGCAACAGCGTCCAGTAGTGCCGCCCCATTCAACCTGCCGAAGAACCGATCAGTCGGTCTTCCGGCGGCAAATGAGATGGCTGACGGAAATTCATCAGCCACTTCGTTGAGAAAATTCATGGCAGCAGCTTGGGCGCCTGAGTTCATATCATTGCTGACGTTTCAGGTAAATGACTTCCTCGATTACGACGAGGTTGACAGATAACAATGCTAGTACTAACTGATGGGCTGTGGCCACGTTAGGATTGCTAGGCCACAGGATTGCTAGGCCACGTTGTCTAAGTTCCCGCTTTCACTTCAGCACCAACTCCGCAAGTCTGAATACCGCTAACTGCCATCGATCACTCATGATCGCTACGGGTACGTATAGGACCCCAAGTAAGTCCAGTCGTCGCAACACCCTTGAATCGCCCTCGCATCCTTCAAGTCCGCAAGGGAAGAAGACGGATCTAATCTCACGACGTACCGAGATCGCCGAAAACTGCGGAGGTCAGTTGAGCAACAGTGGGGCCTTCAAAGAGACTTTTCAAGGGTACGTTCATGTTTGTGGCTTCAGTGAGGCGGGATATCAGATCGACTGCCATCAGTGAGTGCCCACCAAGCTCGAAGAAGTCATCATGAATCCCGACTTTGTCAAGGCCCAATACTTCAGCCCACACGGCCGCGACTGTCGCCTCTTCTTTATTACGCGGCTCCGCGTAGACAGAACGAATCGGAGGACGCGAGTTTTTGTTCGTTTGATCTGAGCCTGAACCGTTTTTGCGACCACGTCCGTCTTGCTGGGAGCCCGTCCAAAGGTCAAGACGGTATGGAAGATAGCCTGTCGAGACAACAATCTGTCCAGAATCTGGAAAGCGGCACACACGCTCGAACGCCTCTGCCGCTTCGTCCGCCGTCATCGCGTACTCGTCCATACTCGTCCGTACACCGCTATACTTCCGCGTCTGCTCGGGCCAATGATCCCAGTTTGCCGAAATCCAGCGCGTCGAAAGACGATCAAACTCCCATCGGTTCATGTAGACATCCATCGCAACGTTAGCGGCAGCGTACGACAGAAATCCAAGTCCGCCCAAAACAGAAGCGTTTGACGACATCGCTAACACGAAATCCAGATTGAGATCACGGGAAATCTTCTCAATGTTGTACAGACCTAAGATCTTCGGGGAAGCTTGGAGAACACCATCCTCATGCTGGGTCTCCTTGACCAATCGAAATAGAGAAGGTCCTTGAGTGACTCCCGCGGCATGCACAATCCCGTCGAGTCCTCCGAAGGTCTCCAGGCTCTGGGACACCACCGACATCATCTCGCTTTCATCAGCTACATCTGCCCTACAGAACAGCACGTCGCCACCCGAAGATACAATCTCCTGCCGCAGGGCTTCGTATTCGGAGATAGTCGATCCGTGAGAACCACCTTCGGTGTTCTGCCGCCCGGGAAGGCTACGTCCCGATAGAACAATCTTCGCGCTAAATCGGCGCGCCAGATGCCGGGCAAGAAACAATCCTATAGAGCCCGTACCGCCGGTAATGAGATATCTTCCGCCGGTACGGAAAGCTGGCTCTGTCCCGACCAACTCCCTCGGCCTGAAGCTTTGTATCCATCGATACTTACCTCTATAAGCGACCACGGGCGACTCTCGACGCGACTTGATTTCTCCGAGAAGGCTTTCAAAAAACCAGTTCAAATGCCCTTTTACACCTTCTGGGCTTACATCCACGAAAATGGCGGCGAACCGAGAATCTTCTTGTGGCAAGATCTTACAAAAGGCGATAGGAGCTGCCTTTGCCGCGATCGCCCGATCCTGCGCCTCGACACGCAAGCAGTCATTTGAGATAACGAGGAACTTGCAAGGCCATTCATTCTTGAAGCACTCAATTGCCAAGCTAATAAGTCCCTGGTATCCGACTGGGTTAAATTTCTTAAAGAACTCCTGCGAGTCTACGCTTTCATTAGGTAGGGTAAGTCCCCAGGCATAACAGACACGTGTCGGTGTAAATTTTCTTTTGGACAGCTCCGCTGCGAAATCCGAGAACCCTGCTCTAGAACTCACGTCAACGCTATATGCATCGGCGCCGATTCGCTGAAATCGGTCCGCGGGTCTGACCGCGATAACAGATGCTCCTCTGGCACGCAGAAGCAGTGTGAACTCAGAGCTGATCCCGAGGTCGTCCTCCAGAACGATCCAATGCTGATCAGCGCACTCGGTTTCAAAAACCCTGTTAGCCATCTGCCATGACGGAGACCAGAACCATTGGTCTACATCGGCAAGCTTCCCCGGGCTGCGAGAAACGCCCGCCGTATTCTCCGTACCTTTGTTAGTACTGACGAGCGGCTGAGGATTAATCCAGTAACGCTTGCGTTGAAACGGGTATGTCGGAAGGGGTACACGGCATCGTCGCTGCGAGTCGAAGAAGCCTTTCCACGATATCTCTATGCCTGAACACCAGAGTCCGCCAACAGCCCTCAATAGCGCTTCTTGTGGGTCTGCTCCCCCCATTGAGCTAAACACGCGAGCTTCTGGATGTCCCGCTCTCGCGGTGGCGGTCAGGCTCTCGCCAGGGCCGACCTGGAGCAAGGCAAAGTTCTCGCGCCCCAACATCGACTTCAACCCTGCTGCTATGCGAACCGGACGGAGGAGATGCTCGCCCCAATACTCTGGGTTTTGAAAGTCTCTATCCGTCGCTCCACTGATGCTCGAGATATACGCTCGCTGAGGCGGTCTCAGATTTATTTTTCTCACTTCTCGCACAAATTCTTCTGCGACAGAGCCCATCAGTGGAGATTGGAGGGGGAATGAGGTCTTTAGTAAGTCCGCTTTTCTGCCCTGCCGATGCCATTTGTCACAAAGTCCATGCACAGCGGTGGTCGTGCCGGACACAACACATTGGCTTGGTCCGTTTATCGCGCCCAGCCATACATCTTTGCCCAAGTATAAGTTCAGCTCCTGCTCACCTGCTTCGAACTCTGCCATTGCGCCCTGAGTCGTTCGTTTGATCAGTTGATCGCGAACGGCAAGCAGATGCAGGGCATCGTCCAACACCATCACTCCGGCCATGCAGGCGGCGACATACTCACCTGGCCCGAAGCCGAGCATTACCTTCGGCTCGACGCCCCACGAAATCCATAGTTGCGCCAGAGCATATTCCAGCGCGAAAAGAGCGACGTCAAGGCACATCTGCTCTGACGGGCCATGACCGTTTTCATATGGCGTTCTTTCAAGTGTGAACCCGCACTGCTCCCGCGCGATGGCCGCGCACCGCTCGAACTCCTGTCGAAACACCGGCTCTGACACGTAGAGGCATTTGCTGATTTCTGGTTCCTCAGTTTCCGCCCAGGGGAACAAAAATCCGACTCCCGATAGATCTGCCTCCCCTTTGTTGCGCAAGGTCGACTCATCGGCCCGCAATCTCTCAGCGCCTTCCCCACAACTCTGACACGTAATGGCCCGCCGATGTCCGAAATGGTGTCGGCCCACCGCCAGCGTGTACGCGATGTCTGCGACGCTATGACTGGGCTGCTCCTCCAGCGCCTGCGCGAGTTGCTTTATTCCTTCTTTTTCTGCATTCTCGGTCTTGGCTGAGTGAACGAGTAAGTGCCACGCTCGCCCCTGGTCCGATTGAATTCGCTCCGGCGCCTCTTGCAGTATTACGTGTGCATTGGTCCCGCCAACTCCAAAGGCGCTCACACCAGCACGCCTCGGCCTCCCGGTGTTGGGCCAGTCGCGGAGACCAGTGTTCACATAGAATCCACTTCTTTCGAAGTCGATCCTAGGATTAGCAGTTTCAAAGTTCAGGCTCGGGGGTAACTGACGATGCTTCAGACTCAACACCACTTTGATTAGACTTGTGATCCCAGCGGCCGCGTCCAGATGGCCAACATTCCCTTTAATCGATCCTATGGCAATGGGCGGTTTCTCGCTATCTTGCTCTAACGCCTGCTGCAACGCCCGAACTTCAATGGCATCGCCCAGCAGTGTGCCGGTCCCGTGTGCTTCGATATAGCTGATCGACTGCGGAGGTATTCGAGCATTTATAAGCGCTTCTCGAATAACTTTTACTTGCCCCTGTACCGCTGGCGCAGTAAAGCTCGCCTTTTGCGCTCCATCGTTGTTAATTGCAGACCCGAGGATAACCGCATGAATATAGTCACCATCAGTGAGAGCCTCCTCAAGCCTCTTTAGTACTACGACGCCCGCACCACTTCCAAAAATAGTCCCCCGCGCTTGGGCGTCGAAGGGGCGGCAATAGCCGTCCGGGGACAGAACGCTTCCTTCCTGATATTGATATCCAGCGACATGAGGTACGTTAATTGCGACTCCCCCGGCAAGAGCCATGCTGCACTCACCTAGCAGCAGACTCTGACATGCTAAATGAACACAAACAAGAGAAGTTGAACATGCGGTTTGTATTGAACAGCTTGGCCCAGTCAAATTGAGAGAATGCGATATTCGCGTTGCAAGGAACCCAAGATCATTGCCAAGCCCCAGGCTGAAGCTTCCAATCGAATCAAGCAATTCGTCGGATTTGAGTAGGTTCAGCAGGTAAGTGTTTGTACGCGCGCCGAGGAAAACGCCTGTCTCATTGTTCAGCGTGCGTGGATTATACCCAGCGTGTTCCAGCGCTGACCAACAGCATTCGAGCATGATCCGGTGTTGTGGATCCATTAGCTCGGCCTCGCGCGGAGTCACACCGAAAAGATCTGCGTCGAAATGGTCGAAATCTTTCAGGATTGGAGCAGCAGCTACGTACCCTGATCTGTTGAGAACTGATGGCGAGACCCCGTGCTTACTTAGTTCGGTATCCGTAAAACGAGAAACACAGTTTTTCTTAGCGCATATGCTACTCCATAAATCCTCCGGTGCTTCATTATTGCCGGGGAATCGGCCTGCAAGGCCAATCAGGGCAATTGTATTCTCATAACTCATGTCGTGTGGTCCCGCCATAAGTTTCTCGATTGATGGTTAATTGGTCCAGCTGCGCCGGCGCATAGCCAATACAGGGGCGCACGCCTCAGCGCCAAAGCTACCGAAGCCGGTCACGCAATGTCACGGCATCCGAGGCGGAAGACTGGGTCGTGGCGAACGCACGGGAGCAAACTCATTCCATAGCATCCCAGCCCCTTCAGCGTATCTGTTATTTCTTCAGCATCACGACCTTTTGTTTGCTTGCGCCCATATCAACAATCACGGTCAAAGTCTTTCCGTCTTTTGCGAGCGTTCGAGTTTCGCTGAGCACGGTTCGTTGGCCATCTCGCGTAACCGTCACAAGACTGTCGCCTTGCCATTGCGAAATCGACGTGAGCTCACGGCCGCGCATCGTATTCACAGTTGGAACGCCGTCCGTTCTCAGCTTTACAAGCTTTTTAATGTCCCCATTCGGAGTGGCGAACGTCGTCGAGACTACAACGTTCGTCCCCTCTTGAGTGATCTGCTCAATAATGTCCTTAGGCGCGGGACCAGAGCCGAAGTCGCTCTTGGTCTTATCGAGCTCCCATCGGCCTGAAAGATTTGGCTTGCCACTTTGTCCAAAAGCCGCTAATCCTGCAAGACAAAGCACACCGAATGTGGGGGTAAATAGCATTCGCAGCAAATTTGTTGTCATATCTCGTCGCGGACGTAATGAATTCATGTTTCGCCTCCGTAGCTTTACTTCTGTTGGCCCGTAGAACGTGGGCAGACTTCCTGGTCCATCTCGATGCGTCTTTCGTTCAGCGATTCCACATCCACTTCCATCTTCTAAACGACTTCATCTCTCGACTCATGTAACCGGAGCAGGAAATTTACTTGCTCCGCAATGTCACCATTGGATCAATCTTTGTTGCACGATGCGCGGGGATGTAGCACGCTACTAGCGCGACAGCACCCAGCAGAACCACTGCCCCTAAAAGCGTGAGTGGATCAGTAGCCTTCACGTCGAAGAGCAGGCCGGCTATTAGCCTCCCCGAAGCGACAGTGCCGGCCAATCCAATACCCAGGCCAACTAACGTCAGCCTGGCCCCTCGGCCTAGAATGCTTCGGACGATATCGGAAGGCGTTGCACCAACGGCGGTGCAGATTCCGATCTCGTGCGTGCGCTGCGCAACCACATAGGTCATGACTCCGTAGATGCCGACGCACGCCAGTACTAACGCGATCCCTGCGAGTCCTCCTAGGAGATAAGCTCGCAGTCGCCTAGGGGCCACATCATGATCCACTCGGTCGCTCATTGGCGTCACCTCTGAGACCGGTTGGTCAGGGTCGATCGATGAGACCAGATGCCTTAGCGCATCGCCCAAACCTGAAACTGTTCCATTCGTTCTTACAACAAGGTCTTGCATGACCATGTAGTTGCCGCGTGCTTGTTTATACGGAAAGTACATTTCTGGCCGTGGCGGCTGATCCAAGCCCATCTGCCGGACATCGCGAACCACTCCAACGATCTGTATCCAGGGAACCGGCATGGCTAGGGGGCCAAGCTTGAATCGCTTATCCACCGGGTCTTGATTCGGCCAGTACGTTCGCGCCATGCTTTCATTGACGATTGCCACGAGTGGAGCGTTTGGACCATCGGTCTGGTCGAAGAATCTGCCTCGATCGAGCGGTATTTTTAAGACCCTAAAATAGTCCGGGGTGATCACACGGTCCTCCGCACGATCCATACCGCGTTGGGCGCCTACTCCTTCTCGCGTAAACGGCAGCGTGCCGATCATCCCCCCGTCAGTCCAGTTAAGGGGCGCCGCGCTCGTGAACGCAGCGGCCGTGACACTAGGCAACGTTCGAACCCGCTCCATTATTCTGTCAAATAGCTCTATCCGCTGGTTGAAATCCACATATCGTTCCGTCGTCGGTGTCACCAGAGACAATGTCATTACATGGTCGGAGCGGAAGCCAGGGTCGATAAAGCGTACTTTCCAAAAGGATTCAAGCAACAACCCAGCGCCTATCAACAGCATGATGGAAAGCGCGATCTCCGTCACTACAAAGAGTTCCCCTAGCCGTGGCCGACGAAACGTCAGTGTTCTCGTCGGCGCTTGCTTTAGAGTCTCGTTCAAATCAAACTGCAGGGCTCGGATCCCAGGAGCGCTGCCGAATACCAGCGTGCTCAATAACAAAATCAAGACCAGAGCCCCCAAAACGCGGAAGTCTAGATTTAGTGGAACCGATTGAACCAAGTCAGCGGGTATCAGTGCTTTCAGAAAACCCAGAGAACTCTCGGCAAGAAGAATTCCGAGGGCACAACCTCCAATGGCAAGTATTGCGCTCTCTGTTAGTAACTGCGCGAAGATTCGCACTCGGCTCGCCCCAAGCACAGCGCGCATCGCAATCTCGTGTTGTCGCGCCTCGATGCGGGAAAGCAGCAGGCTCGCAACGTTGGCGCAAGCAATTGCCAGAATGAAGGTGACGGCAGCCATTAACAGCAGCAATCCACTCCGCGCAGTACGGGTGTAGGTGGCCCGAAGCGGCTCGACAAAGAATCGCTCAGGGCTGCCATTGGATAGTGCCGGATACTCGCGGGCGAGTTGCTGACTGAGTGACAGTAACTCCGCGTTAGCCCGCTCTACGGTGACCCCGGGCTTGAGCCTGCCCACGACTTCATTCAGATAGTGATCCCCGATATCCGCTAGCTGCTCTGGAGTGAGGTCTATCGGTATCCACGCCTCGGACGATGAGAACGGAAACGTGAAATCCGGGCGCATCACCCCATCAACTGTCCACTTTTGGCCGTTCATAAGAATGGTTCGGCCTACAAGCGACGGATCACCTCCGAATCTGCCTTGCCACAAACGATAGCTAATTAAGACCACATGATCCGATCCGGGTTTATCCTCAGCTCGACCAAACACGCGCCCTAGAAGGGGAGTTACCCCCAGAAGAGGAAATAAGTCGGGACTGACCGCCTCTACAACCAGTTGTTTTGATTCAACACCCTCACCCGTGAGAGTGTAGGTGCGCGAGTCGTCGGCAGCTACACTTTCGAACATGTTGTTTTCAGTTCTCCAGTAAGCGTAATCGCCCGGCGCAGGCAGATTCCGGGCGAAACCACCGCTAATTGAGAAGAATGAAACCAGCCGGCCAGGTTCGCGATAAGGCAAAGGACGCAGCAAAACTGTGTCAACCACACAAAACATAGCCGTCGTGGCGCCGATGCCGAGCGCGAATGTTACTACTGCTACCGAAGTAAACCTGAGATTCTTCGCCAGAAGACGCAAACCATACCGAACATCGGACACAAACTCATGAAATTCCTTGGCAGTCAGCATCTTTTCTCTTGCTCCTCACCCCTTTGGGAAGTTAGGCTGCATATTTCTAATAACCCAGCGACGGGGCTTACCGTTGACTGTATCGAAACCTATAATTCTCTGCGAATGTGGACGGCCCAGATTGCAGCGCCGAACAGCAGCGCTTGTGTTTAGTTTAGGTCACCCGAAAGACCAATATTTCGAATGAGCGATTCAATCAGATGGCGCGCAGTCGTCACTCCTCGCTCTGTCCGAATTCGCACAGCCAACTCTGCTGCCGCGCTACGAATAATATCGCTTTCGATGCTTTCGCGTATGGCGTTCTCTAGCTTGCTAGCCGTAACCTCTGAGTACGTGGTGGCTTTGACTGCGCAGTTTAGGTCGCAGGCAAGCTGAGCCCAGTAGCGTTGATCATAAAAGTCGCCGTGCGGCACGAAGACCCCGGGCACGCCGGATCTAAAGATGGCTGCGGAAGTGCCTGCGCCTCCATGCGAAACGACACAGGCCGCGCGGGTGAAGAGCCATAGGTGGGGCGCAGCATCAGTCCACAAGAAGTCCGAGTTTTGCGCGGCTTTGCCGGTCGGCGGCCGAAATCCTTGGAATACGGCGCGCCTGCGAATCTTCAGCATAATCTCCAGGAGCATGTCACGGAGGCTTTCGTCGTCCTCGCGGCGCATGCTGCCAAAGGTAAAGACAACAGGCGGCGGTCCTGAGGCGATGAACGCTGAAAGAGTCTCGTCCGGGTCCCGCAAGTGTTCTGGTAAGAAAAAGAAGCCCGTCAGATGATAGTAGTTCGGCCAGTTTTCGGCCCGAGGCCGAAGAAATCGGCTCATTGCATATAGAGCTAACTGAGGCGAATTTGCACCCGTCGTAAGAGGGTCGAGAATAGCTGGTAAGCCGACATCCTGACGAAAGGAATTGATAAGCGAGTCTCCGCATTCGCGGAGAATCGGCCCCCCACTCCCCCCGAAGTTACAAAGCTGAACTGAAACGAAGGGAATGCCGATTGTTTCATGAACTATGCGCGCCAGAGGCTGAACTGGTCCGCTGATCAGCACGGCCGCATCACGGCACACTTCCGACAGTTCGCTGTAAATTTGTTTAAAGCAGGGCCTGAAGGGCGCTAATAGCTCCAACAATCCTCGCTCTGAGGCGTACGAACTAGCCTGTGATGACAAAGCTAAATTTATGGAGTCCCTGACATGCAGCAGGTCCGGACCGATTGGGACAAACCCGAATCGTGATGGCGGCACGAACTCTCTTGCGAAAGGAGGAGCGGCAATGGTCGCATCCCATCCGTGCGAAGCCAGTTCCCATCCCAAAGCAACCAAGGGCTCGAAATCTCCACGGCTCCCAAAGTTGGTGATCACGGCGCGCATCGGCATGCTTCTGAGACAGGACCTGAAACTTGGCTGGTTTTCAAGACATCACAGGCGGCCATTCCACCCGCGCCTCGGACAATCTGCACGCGAATCCGCGTGGGTGGCTTCAGTTGCGAGCTCGCCGACAGATGTGAAATATCGTCGAGGCGCCCTTGCGGAAAACATGGAACAGCGAACTCTAACTTAGATCGAAGGCTGCGGCACGACGGCGATTTCAACACAACGGCGCTTCCAGTTCCTGTTTTGCCCTGCGGAAAATTTGCGGGCTGCCGCCAAGGGCCGACGCTCAAAGCTCGACCTACTCAGGTTAAAGAACACGCACCAGCACCACGTGTTACGCAGTTCCGGCAATTGTGCTCGATAGAAACTCTATCGCCGAACACTGCCCTTGTCAAGCAAGAATACCGTTTCCCGATCCCAAGAAATCTCTGTGGTTCGAAGGCCAATCTGCTCAGTCGACCACAACCCTGCGAGACTGAAAATTACCATCTTGAGAATCGGAACCGCGCCATTCAGGAACCTCAAGCGCCACACTCAGAATGTTAATGCAACTTGATACAGAGCAGCGCGTCAGTTAAAGTCCATCTCGTAACAGAGAACGATCTGGCTTTCAAGAGACCGATACGTTCCACCCCGGTGCGCGAGTTGCCCATCATGGTGCTCAGGCGCCACGATGAAGCAAGCCCCCATTCCTATAAACGACATGCGAATTCCCCCTCAGCAGGGAATGTGGGATGTGGCGCCCGAGGTCAGGGCAAATTAAGAGATCTGCTGCTGGGTCAGATAGGCTCGAGCATTGTCAATCGCTTTGTGAATGACCGCCGTCGGGCTAATCCATTCCGGCTCGACTGTGACAGCTACGGAACGCCGCAGAAGCTCTACCGACAACACCAACCGATGAGTTCGGTCGGAGCGAACAACCATACCAGAGATGCCCCGGAGTGGACCAGTTTCGATCTTGACCTTCTCGCCGACCTGAAATGGCCACGGTTTCGGCGTTAGCTTGGTAGCCAGTGCGAGACGGATTGCTTCGATTTCTTCCCACGGTATGGGGGCGGGTTTAATTCCGCCTACGATCCGAATAATGCCCGGGATCGTAACCACACCTCCACCATCCCTCATTCGATTTCTCGCCTCGTATGCAAATCGACAGAAAACATACCCAGGAAACAACTTCTTGCCCGTTTTCAATTTCCGTCGAAAATGGTCATCGGTCTGATACGTGGGTACAAACTGCTCGTACCCCTTGCAGCCCAGTAGTGTAGCGACAATGTTTTCTTTTTCCGGTACAACCTGGAGAGCGTACCAAAGAGATTTTTCGTCTGTATCGCACATCTCGATGTCCTTTAGCCATTGGGGGCGATAGTAAATCAATACAATTCCAAATCGGAACAGCAAACGCGCGTACTGTTATGGCAAAGCGAACCCAATTTTCAGGCACACTTAAGTGTTTGGCGAAGGAAAAGCGCGGGAGTATCGCATCTTCGAGTACGAAAATATCACCGGAACCAAATCACTGCTCATTGCTTTTCTCTCTAGCCGCTTCCGATGTGAACTATTTCGTAGGCTGCCATCTGAATTACGTATGAAAGCCAAACCTTTTCAAAATTCTTCGCCAGAGAATTGTACACAAGAATTGTAGGGCAGGTCAACACGTTAATCCACGTACAGGCGGCGTATAATCGCCCCTAAAAGCTCCGCGAGTGGCGGCGTCCAATTTTGTTAAAACATTCCGGGCTGATTTGTTTGTGACAAAGCAGCCTCGCCATGGATGCTTCCAGTCGCTGCGGGACTTTGACGGAGAAAACGAAGTGTCCGAGAAATAGAAGCTTCGAGTGCGGGAGCGGCTTTCGAATGACCGAGAAATCCTAATCGATCAAGCCTTCCAAATTAGAGAAAACATGGAGCGGGAGACGAGAATCGAACTCGCAACCAACAGCTTGGAAGGCTGTGACTCTACCATTGAGTTACTCCCGCTTTCTCACATTCGACTATTCACGTTTTACCACGCTGCCCAGGACGCACGCGTACGGCTACACACCAACTCACTCTTAACAGTGAAACGGCTCCGCATGTCGAAGTGAAACCTCGGGCTCTATTTCGCCTGCGAGCCCGCGCCCGGTCCGGAGCGAGGAGCCTCAATTCCTGCTTGGTAACGCGCGGCAGCACCCATATTCATCACGAACCGTGCTGTTTGCGCGCCGCTACCAAATGACTCGATCGGCAATTTGGGCGGCGATTCCCTACGAAGCCGCTTCCCCTGTCTCGGTTCCCCAACTCTGCTCGAGCATCATCGTATATTCGCCGGAGGCGTAGAGGTCGAAGACGAACTCGTGCGGTTCGGGCCGATCAAAGCCGGAGTCTTTCAATCGCTGCTCATACCATTGGTCCAGATAACGATGATAACGGCGCAGAAACTCGCTTGAAAATGCCTCCACAGGCGGCAGTTCTTGAAAGACGCCATGCAGTCCGAAAGAGCGCCGGAACAACGAGCAAAAGTCCAACACTCCCCAGCCTTCTAACTTGGCCCTCACGTGGGCGGGCACAAATTGAACCAGCAGGACAGCGAATGTTTCAGCTCGCATACGTCGCCCTTCGAACACGGGCGCCGCGCTTGCCGTCTCCGCACACTGCTCTGTCCAACGCGTCACGTCCTTGCCGATGTAGTACAGCATCCGGAGTTCCGCGTAACGGCCTCGAAGAAGTCGCTGATCCAAGTCCTGAGTGGCGGCCTCGGATCGCGGCAGGAAGCCCTGCAGCGCCAAGGAAGCACGCGAGCTCTCCATTAACACCGAGGTGTCGTCGGGCCCTGAAAATGGATGCAAAATTAAGGGCGGCAGCCGAAAGGCGTCCAGGCCCGAGGGTCTCATTGTACTATCCGCTGTTGCTGGCAAACGTTTTAAACCTGGCCCTTGTCTTTCTTGGTCGGGCGGAAACAAACTTCGCCCGCACTATCCGTATCGGCACTAATCCCGCGCAACCTCACACTTTCCACACACCATGTTGCGCCCAGCTCTCCCGGCTATTTTCTGATCACGCTCGGAATAGGCGCCTCGCAGCATTTTTCAACGGGCGGCCCCGGCACCCTGGCCGGCCTCTTCAATTCCAAATCGATAAGCGATTGCAATGCGTCCCAGGCAATCGCACCCCCAATCGAGCGCCCGTTTACAAACAGCGTTGGCGTCTGCTCAATTTGTAGCCCCTGCCCGGCCCGCACACTTCGCTCCACAGCAGCAGCCGTTGCGTGCGAATCCATGCAATTCGCCACTGTTGCCGTGTCCAGCCCATTCTGCTTAGCGAACTCTAAAGCCTTGTCGCGCAAATTCGTCTGACTGACCTCCTGCTGATGCTCAAAGATCCAGTCGTGAAACGCCCAAAAAGCGGGGATCTTCTGGTTCGCGATGCAGTGCGAATCCTCCGCTGCGGCCCTTGACCATGGATGCAACGAATCGATCGGAAAATCCTCAAAAATTACCCGGACTTCATTCGGAAATTTCTGAGGTATATTGTCGCGCAAAGTTTTCGCCATCTGCCGGCAGTAAGGACATTCAAAATCGCTGAAAACCACGATCGTCACCTTGGCGTTCGCCGGCCCGAACGACGGTCCATCGGTAGGCAAATGCTCCAGCGTGTCCTCAAATGGGCTTTCGTTCAAATCCCAAATCGCGCCGCTAAAGAAATGTTGTCCGTCGGGCGCGACATAATAAACGCGGTCCAGCCGATTCGGCCCCTTCGTCAAATGCGCGACCACCCGAAAATATCCCTTGTAGGCGCTCGGGACCGGATCGTCGATCGAAAATTGCACATCCTGAGTGAAGGCTTCCGCATAGCGGATATAGGCCTCGAGCTTGGCCTTATCCAGTTTTGAAACCGGCGCGTCAGCCCCCGCCAACGCGCTTGAAAGGAGCAAGGCCACCGCGGCCCCCAATGCCCAACGAGATTGCATAATCTTTCACAAGTTTACAGTGAATTAGCCTCTGGATTGATGACTTCAAAACAGGTAAGATGTGGGTAACGTGACCCCAACACAACAGGAGTTTAAGGAATACCTGCGCGAGCTTGGTGCGCAGGGAGGCCGCACTGCGGCCAAGAACATGACGCAGGAGCAACGCATCGCTCGAGCCAAAAAAGCCGTGGCGGCGCGGGAAGCGAAGCGCAAACAGCGGCTACAGGAGGCGGCGGCAAACCAGCCTTCATCTAACTCTTAGCCGTCGCGACTTCAAATCTAAAGGCCTCGCTCGGGGCAAACCGGGCGCCGAACTCTACAATGAGGATTGTCTTCTCTTCGTAGGGCGTTGCCAATCCTCACACTCACCGCTGCGATTGCTGCGTTGTACGTCTACGCGCTCGGCGGCGTGGGCATGCTAGGCCCCGACGAACCGCGGTATGCGGCCATCGGTCGCGCGATGGCCCGGACCGGTGATTTCGTCACCCCGCGCCTATGGAGTTCTCCGTGGTTCGAGAAACCTCCCCTGCTTTATTGGATGACTGCCGCCGGAACTTTGGCGGGTCTTGGCCCGGAACTCGCTGCGCGGCTTCCCGTTGTGCTCCTGAGCCTTGTCTTTCTCGGCGCGTCTTACGCTCTGCTCCTCGATGAATTCGGCTTTAAGACCGCCGCTGTCTCCACCACGCTGCTCGCCAGTTCGGCTGCCTGGATCGCCTTTACAGATCTCTCTCTCACCGATCTGCCCCTTGCGGTCTTTTTTTCGCTTGCCGTCTTTCTCGCTCTCCCGCTGCTTCGCTTCAAACCCGAACTGCAGCACATCTGCTGGCGTTTCGCCGCGATCGGCGCTTGCCTCGGAATAGCGGCTCTCGCGAAAGGCCTCGTCCCCATCGGCCTTGCCCTGCCGTTGTTCTGGTTCTTGCGCCCATACTGGCGAGATTGGTGGAGCGCGGTCGCCGCATTGTTCGCCGTGGCCTTACCCTGGTACGTCGCAGTCACTGCTCGAAACGGCCCGGCCTTTCTCCAGGAATTCTTCCTCAAGCACCACTTTGAGCGGCTTTATTCATCGGCCCTCCAGCACGTCCAGCCCTGGTACTACTATGTTCCGGTTCTGCTGCTCGCCCTCTTCCCCTGGACCCCACTGCTATTTGCAGCCGCCCGCATTCCCTGGGATCAGCGCCGCCGCTTTCTCGCCGCCGTCTTCCTGTTCGGCTTTCTCGCATTCAGCCTTTCCTTGAATAAGCTGCCGGGTTACCTTTTGCCTCTCCTGCCCAGCCTATTCGTCCTCATCGCTTCGGGCTTCGAGTCTCTACCGCTCGCTCGCTTACCGCGCTGGTGGATGTTTGCTTGCGCCGTGCTCATCGCCACCCTCCCGCCGCTCGCGCGTGCGTTGCCCCTCGCCCTCATTACCGGCCGCTTTTCTGCGATCGCCGTCACGCACCTCAGCCGTGTCGAACTGTTTTTTGCCGCCTCCCCCATCCTGGTCGTGCTCCTAGCGCGCCGTTCCTGGATCGGCCCCCTCCTGGTGCTGTGCATCGTCGCCGGAGGCATCTACCTGAAGACTTTGGCCTTTCCGATTCTGGACCGCTTTGTCTCGGCCCGCTGGTATGCCGCTCAAATCTCCAACCTACACGCCATTTGCGATGGAGGCATGAACCGCGACTGGATCTTCGGAATCAGCTTCTACCGTGACACGGCGCTGAAACCCTGCGCGACCGGCAAATTCGATTTCGCCATTCGCTCGCAGGGCCGCGCCATGCCCACGGTAGAACCCCTGAAGCCTTGATTCAGCAGCCCCCCGGCCCGTAGCTAGTTCAGCTCCGCCGCCAGGCGCTTCCGCCGCCAGATCGCGCCGAACGCCGCGAGCATCCCCACGCTCAACAACAGCAGGCTGCCCGGCTCCGGAGTCGCGACGATGAACTCCTGCTCGCAACCCGCAACCGTGTCCGAAATAAGCTCAAATCCGCTGAGATTGATCTTGTTGTAGTTCGCCAAGGCCGCATCGATATAGCTGTTGTCCCCGATCAGATACTTATACGAGGAGTTCGTAATCCCGTAGGCCGTGATGTCCCACGCCGCCTCCTGCAGCCCCGTGCGATCCGCGCCCGCTTTCGTAATCTGGCTGAAGAGGTAGGCTTCTTCTTCGTACTCTTGCCCGTCGGTCGGATGATACGTGTTGCTCAGATTGGAGCTGCCCACCTGTGTCACATACGCGTTCCAGACATCGCCCACGTTGCTCTCATCGAAGAAGTCGATGCACATCGCGGCCATGTTCTGCCCGTTGATCTGCAGCGTGTAAGGGCCGATATCGACGTTGTACTTGCTAACGCCGTCGATCGTCACCTTGCTGACCGTATCCACCGGACTTCCGGCGTTCACCAGCTTCACTTGCGTTATGGGCGCAGCCGATAGAGCCGCCGCCGCAATCAAAAATGTAGAAAATAGTTTCATAGCAATTCGAGCTTAAAGTTCCAGCCATTCGAAGAGCTATTGCATCCCAGGGCTTAGGGCGGCTCAGAACTGTTGGTACTCGGCCTTTCTCGGAACGAGCCTATTCGCCTGCTGCCCGGAACTGCTAAGCAGGGGCCACAGGGCTGCACTAAACCCACCCCAAACTGCATCCACTATCGGGAAGCACATGAGCGAAACGAAAAAGCTGGGCAACAGCGATCTGGAGATTACACGCATTGGCGTGGGCGCCTGGGCCATGGGCGGCTCGGGTTGGGCATTTGGATGGGGACAGCAGGATGACCAGGATTCGATCAACGCTATACGCGCCGCGATCGACGCCGGCATCAACTGGATCGACACTGCCGCCGTGTACGGCCTAGGGCATTCGGAAGAGGTTGTCGCCGAAGCCATTCGCGGACTTTCGCACAAGCCCTATCTCTTCTCCAAGTGCGAGCGCCGCTGGGATGAAAACCGCAAGATCTTCCCTTCCCTCAAGGCCGAATCGATTCGCCAGGAGTGCGAGGACAGCCTGCGCCGGCTCAGAGTCGACTCGATTGATCTCTACCAGATCCACTGGCCCGATCCCGATGCCGACATTGAAGAGGGCTGGACCGAAATGGCGCGCCTCCAACAGCAAGGCAAAGTACGATGGATCGGCGTCTCTAATTTCAACGCGGCGCAGATGGAGCGGGCCATGAAGATCGCGCCCATTACTTCTCTGCAGCCGCCCTATTCCCTCCTCGCTCGCGACGTCGAGCGCGAGATTCTGCCCTTTGCTCAGCGCCACAACGTTGGGGCAATCGTGTATTCGCCAATGCGCAGCGGCCTTTTAAGCGGGAAGATGACCAAAGAGCGCGCACAGAAACTTCCCGACGACGACTGGCGGAGTCGCAATCCCGATTTTCAGGAGCCTAAGCTGAGCCGAAACCTCGAACTGGTAGAACTGCTGCGCAGGATCGGCGAGCGTCACGGGCGCGCGCCGGGTGAGGTGGCCATCGCTTGGACACTCGCGAATCCCGCTGTCACGGCCGCGATTGTTGGAATGCGCCGCGCCGATCAGGTGCCCGGCGTCATCGGAGCGCTCGACTTTCGTCTGGCTGCGCAAGAGATCCGCGAGATTGAGTCCTTCGGTTCATCAGAAAATAAATCGGCAGCCCGCACAGCACAATGAGCAGTCCTGGCCAGGTGCTAGCAGGCCGATAGGCGAACAGGCACGCGAGAACCGCGCACCCTCCGGCGATGTATAACAGCGGAACCAATGGATAGCCGAAGGCGCGATACGGACGATCCGCATTGGGACGCTTGATGCGCAGCCGGATCACTCCCGCGATGATGATGATGTAAAAGATGAGCGCCGCCGAAATCACGTAGTCGAGCAGGTTGCTGTATAGATTTCCGTATGTATTCTTCACGGGATCGTAGGTTCGAGGCAAAACCAGCGCCGCCGACCAGATCCCCTGAATGAGTAACGACCACCCCGGCACACGCGCCCGGTTCAGGCTTCCGGCCGCGTTCAAGAATAGCCCGTCTTGCGCCATCGAGTAATACACGCGCGGTCCCGAAAGCACCAGCGCATTGATACAGCCGAAGGCGGAAATCATGATGGCAATCGCCATTAAGGCAGCGCCCCAGCCCGGGAAAATGACTTCCAGCATCGCGGTCGCGACCCGATCCGAAGGCGCGTGCTGGATCGCGGTCAGCGGCAGCACCATCAAATAGGCAACGTTGGCCAGAACATACAAGCCGGTCACGCACATGGTTCCGATCGCGAGCGCGCGCGGCATGGTTCGCCGCGGATCCTTCACTTCACCTCCCGCGAACGTTACGTTATTCCAGGCATCGGCCGAGAACATGCACCCCGATTGGGATACGCAAATCGCCGCGAAGAGACCGAACGCGCTTAAAGCGCTCAGAGTGCCCGCGAGCGGCGTCACGTCATGCGGCGTCCAAAAGTTGGAGAAGTTCGCGGCCACCGCATCATGCTTGAAAAAAATCAGCCCAAGCAGAATCAGGGCCGCGAGCGCGATCACCTTCGCCGAGGTAAACAGATTCTGCACGATCTTGCCGTACCGCACGCCTCGCGTATTCGACCACGTCAGGAGCGCAATTACGAGGATGCCTGCTAGCTGGCTGGTCGAAAGCGAAACCGCATAGCCGGTCGACAGGTGAATCGGCGGAATCAAATAATTGGTTTCTGAAATGGCCGGCCACAACACGCCCGTAAAACGCCCGAAAGAGACCGCTACCGCCGCGATCGTGCCCGTCTGGATCACGGTGAACAATGTCCATCCATAGAGAAACCCAACCAGAGGCGAGAACGCCTCCCGCAGGTACACATACATGCCACCCGCTTTCGGCATCATTGAGGCCAGTTCGCCATACGACAATGCCGCCGCCACTGTCACCACCGCCGTGTACACCCAGGCGACTAGCAACCATCCCGGGCTGCCCACATTGCGCGCCGTATCCGCCGATACAGCGAAGATGCCCGACCCGATCATCGCCCCAATGACGATCATGGTCGAATCAAACAAGCCCAGCTCGCGAACGAAGCCGGTTTCGCGGTCTACCGCGGCTGTCGCGGATGTGCTATTTGCTGGCATACTCTTGTTGCCGCGTCGCCAAGGCTCGTTCTATCGTGGCGCGCGCCATCTTTTTTTCCTGCTCGTCTAATCCCAGCCGTGGCCTCCGCACGCGGCCCGACCCCATCCCAACCACCTCCTGCGCGTACTTGATTAGCTGCACAAATTTAGGGCCTGTATCGAAGCGCAGCAGCGGTAGAAACCATCGATACAACTCAAACGCAGCCTTGCGCTCGCCGCGCTTCGCCAGCTCAAACAGCTCCACCGATTCGCGTGGAAGCGCGTTCGCCAGCCCCGCGATCCACCCGCACACCCCGCCGAAAAGCGCCTCTACAATAAGATCGTCGACGCCGCATAAAATCTGTAGTCTCTCGCCCGCCAAGCATCGCAGCGCCGCCACCCGCCTCACATCTGCGCTCGACTCTTTGATCGCGTGCAGGTTCCCGTGCTCGCTCAGCAGCTCGGCCACTTGCTCGGGCAAAAAATCCACACGATAGGCGATCGGATTGTTATAGAGCATGGACGAAAGCCCTGTCGCGCGCAGCACCGCGCTCACATGGGCTTTCATTTCGCGCCAGTCGCCTACGTAAACATACGGCGGCAGCACCATCAAACCCGCGCAGCCCGCCTCTTCCGCCGCTTTCGCCAGTCCGACTGCCTCGCTCGTGCTCAGCGCCGATATGCCGGCCACGACCGGCGCCCTTCCGCCCAGCGCGCCAATTGTTGTTCGCAGCACTCGAACTTTTTCGTCGAAGCTGAGGGTTGAGCCTTCGCCCAAAGATCCGAGCGCCACGATTCCCGTGCAACCGTTCTCAACCAGCCACGCCGAATGCCGTGCCAGAAATTCATGATCGATTGATCCGTCTTCTCGAAACGGGGTCGTAATTGCTGGAATAACGCCGCGCCACTGCATGGTTTGCATGTTACATCGCCTGTGCTTCGAAGATCGGCCAAAAAGTTCGATTGTGCATTGCGCTCGATTGTCACACGGACTGGTTTAAGAGCTTGTTTACCATTTGGTCATGCATGAGTCCGGCCTGAATTCAATTCTTGATCGGCTCGCTCCCTTGCGGCGCCGCAATGTTCGCTTCTTGTTTGCATTGTTCCTGGTGATCGCAGCGCTCGCTCTCGCCGCAACGGCGCAATTTGTTTTCAGGCCCGGCGCGGCGCTCGTCTTCGCGGTCGCCGTAATCGTGTCGACCGGCCTATTCGGGCTCGCAGCCGGTTTGACAAGCGCCCTACTGTCCTTTCTTGCGATAGATTTCTTTTTCGTTCCTCCCGGATTCGCATTCGTGACAACTGCCGCTGTCTTGTGGCTGGCGTTCGATCTCGGCGTGCTGGCAATCGGAACACACTTGCTGGTGCGCTACATTTCAGGCCGCATTCGAAGCAAAGTGAAGCCGCCGTTGGGAATCCACGGGCAATTAGATGGCATACAGAATGGCGAGGTTTACGGATGGGCCATGGACTGCGACAACCCGTTGAACCCCGTGACGGTCACCATTCTCGCCGACGAGCGGCCAATCGCCCAAGTTGCCGCCGTGCATTATCGCCCCGACGTCGAAAGCGCGCTGCATTGTTCGGGCAGATATGGCTTCTATGCGGATGTAAGCCAATGGGTAACTGCTGAAGAGGAAAGTTCCATTGAAGCGCGTCTTCCAAACGGTCGGGCGCTCGAAAACTCGCCGCAGACCCTGACCATTCCGGCGCGCCCGCGCAAGCCTGGGGCCGCCGTGTTGTTCATGCACATTCCCAAGACCGCCGGCATCGCGTTTCGCGAGGCGATCGCGGCGAATTACCGCGAATCGCAAATCGCTTACTTGTACGCCACGCCGCCGGGATACCTGGTGGACGACCTGCGCCGGCTGCCGCTCGAACAACGCCGCGATTTGAGATTTGTCGCCGGACATTTCCAGTACGGCGTCCATCACGCATTGCCTCAGGATGCTTTGTATTTCACCATTGTGCGCGAGCCCGCCGCGCGCCTGCTCTCGCATTACGCCTTTCTTCAGCACACCGCGCCGGAGCTTGTGAAAAGCGGCGGCCGGCTCCTGAGTCTCGAGGAGCTCCTGCAACGCAAGCCGAATATTCATTTCGATAATCCGCTTGTGAGGCACTTCGGCTCCGTGGATGAGCGCGAGTTTCCGCCGGGCTCAATCGACCGGCCGCTCTATGAGAAGGCGCTTTACTACCTGCGAAACGGTTTCTTGTTTGTGGGGCACCAGGAGTATTCGGCAGATGCGTTCCAATGGCTGCGGCAGCGCTTCGGCTGGCAGGCGCGAGCAGAGCTGGAACTGGTGAACGTGGGGCTGCGCCGAATGAACGATGCGGATCGGGCGAGCACGCGGAAAGCAATGGAGATCCAGAACCAGTGGGATTGTCTTCTCTACGAAGAGATCTTGAAGCTGTTTCCTTACAATTTCGCTGGATGAGTTACTTGGACGAAGTGTCGGCAGCGGGCGGGAGCCTGTGTTCGTCCCTGCGATCGTGACCGTCCTGATCGCGCGCGTGCTGCTGGTGCTCGGCGACCAGTTGCTCATAAAGAGGAACCTGCTCAGGCGTCAAGATCGATTTCACGCGAGCGATCTGCTCATTCCTGATCTTGATCATGGCGGGACGATACTCGTCACGGATGGCCTTGTACTTGGCTTTGGTGTCGTCGAGGATGGTTTCAAGCTGAGTGGTCTGTGCGGGAGTCAGCTTCAGGCGGGTCTGCATCTCGGAGACATAGCGATGCCGAAAATCCTCCGCCGACCTCGCGCTGACCGTCGTGGCCGCATAGTAGCGATGCCCGAGCGCGCCGGCGACCATCCCACAGCCGAACAGCAAAACCGCGAGCAGCGCGGCAGACCACTGGTTACGCTTCATACGTCACACCCACGCTCAGCGCGCGGGAACGTCGTCCTGCGTCGAAGACGTGCCGCGAATCGCTTCTGTATAGTACGTCATCTCGGCAGTGTGATCCGCCATCAGCGCGTCTGCATAGGTGGGCGGGTTGAGACGAGTTTGTGAAGCGTAGAAGAAATTTAAGACTAGAAGAACCACGCACAGAGCAGCGGAGGCCGTCATGACCGCGCGGCCTTCGCGCTGAAAGACGAACCAGAATCCCCGCCGTCCCTCAATCCTCTGCCACAACACCGGCATGAAATTAACGGTGGGCTCTATCTCCGGGCATGCGGCGCGATAGTCGGCCAACATAGCATTCAAACGCGAATCGTCATCGATCATAACGTCCCAACCTTACCGAACCTAGCTTCGTGCAACCTACTTTGTCTTGCTCATAACTTACCATTTGCCGACGCATTGTTATAAGCCTTTAAGACTCGCTGGCGCGCGCGGAACAGGCGCACTTTCAAGGCGTTCTCATTGACGCCGTAAATCTGCTCCAACTCTTTCAACGACAAGCCCTCGACTTCCTTCAATGTCAAAAGTAACCTGTCTTCTTCGGACACGTGGCGGAACAACGCGTCCACAAATTCGCGAACCCTGGTCTTTTGCTGGTCCTCATTCTGCTGCCGCCCGCCTGCCAGTGAGTCCGCCAGCAGCACCTGCTGTTCACTGAGATCCGCCATGCGGGATTCTCCCCGGCGCTTGGCGCGGCGCAGGTAATCGTAGCAGGCGTTCACGGTCAGCCGGTACAGCCAAGGCTCGAAAACTTCCGGCGTGCGGAGTTGGTCCAGCGAATAATACAGCCTGACGAACACCTCCTGAGCGACATCTTCGACGTCTTCGGGACGGCCGATCAGCCGCGAAATCGTGCCCAGGATCCGCTTCCGGTAAGCAAGAACCAACTGATTAAACGCCGGAGCGTCACCCGCTCGCGCCTTCTCTATCAGTTCCTGCTCGACAAGCATACCGGCCTAGCTGCCGGACCCTGTCGGCCCCAACGAAAGCTTAGGCGTTCCGGCAACTTGTTAGGTTACAAGGCTTTGACGAAAACTCCAAGCTGCTTGATGGCGAGCTGGCATCCCTCCCCGGATCGATAAATCGCTTGACGAATTCGAGCTCCCGGATCGTCGAGTCCAATCGCAAGCGTCGCGCGTAAAGGCGCGCTAATTCGGTGTGCAAAACCGCAGCACCGTGGTCCTGACACGAGCAGCGTCCGTGCGGCATAGCCCTGTTTTACCTCCAAACCGGGATTAGAGCAATGTAACCGCTAGCCGGTATAGTACTGGGGGCCTTGAACGTTATTGCAATTTGTGATATATAATTAGCAGATTGCGATATGACGGTCGCCGAAAAGGTTCGTTACCTCCGTTCCGTGGAAGGAGAGCTGCGCGGAATGGGTCGCGCGATGACTCAAAAAGAGGTCGTCGAGGCCATCCGGAGCGAGATGAAGCGTTCCATTAGCCAGCCGTATCTTTCGCAGTTGGAAGGCGGACAGCGGAGGCATTTAACCAACAGCACGCGACTCTTGCTGGCGCGGTTCTTTCGCGTGCACCCAGGCTATCTGGTGGATGACCCGGAGGGATTTCAAACCGAGCTGATTACCGATCTTGCTCGACAGGAAGACAAGTTGGATCTGTGGCTGATTCAGGGCGCGGAGAAGTTTCAAGGCGATCCCGCTCTTGCGGAAGCTCTATTAAAGCTGGCCCGCCATGCGGAAACCCGGAAATGCGTTCTTCTGTTTGGTGCAGTCCTAGAAACTCCGGAACTGGTGGAACGGTTATGGGACGTTTTCAAGCCGAGAGAGGAGGCTCACCGTGAGTTGGCCTGACATTTTCTTGCTTTGCTTTGCAATCGGCGGCCTGTGGGCGCTAGCCTCGCTCCTATTGGGTGGAATCCACCTAAGCCATGGCGGGGGAGCACAGGCTGCACATCTTGGCTCGGGACACGTGGGACACGGGCATGGACAGCCCGGACACGTTCTTGGACAGCCCGGGACAGCCCACGGACACTCTGGCCAGCCGCTAGCGACGACGAAAGTCACTCGTTCTCCCAGTGGCATGAGCTGGTTCGGCTCGATGGCCAATCCAAACTGCGCTGCGGTTTTTCTGGCGTGGTTCGGAGGCATCGGGTATTTGCTGACGCGGCATTCGGGGCTCGCGTTCTGGCTGGATTTCGCGTTAGCTGCTGCGTTGGGCCTCACAGGAGCTTGGATCCTGGCGGCTTTCTTGAGATATCTCCAATCCAAGGAGCTGCCGCTCGATCCCGTCGACTATCAGATCGTGGGAACCCTTGGGCAGGTAGCCAGCACAATCCATCCTGCTGGAGTTGGAGAAGTGATTTACCTCAAGGATGGCGTCCGCCGGCCGCTCGCGGCTCGATCCGACGATGGCAACGAAATTCGGCGGGGCGAAGAAGTGATTGTGACCCGCTACGAGAAGGGAATCGCGTATGTGCGTACCTGGGAGGCGATGACCCAGGGCCTGCCCGCGAGTGCGGGCGATTCATCGCCAAAGGAGACCAAACATGTCCGGTGAAATTGTTTACATTGCGGCGGCGGTTGTACTCACGCTGCTGGTCTTGATGATGACCATGGCGACGCTGTATCGCAAGGCTGGACCGCACGAAGCGTTGATTGTCTATGGATTGCGCGGCACGCGCATTGTGAAAGGGAGAGGCACTGTAATCTTCCCCATGGTCGAAAATTTTCGCCAGTTGTCTCTTCAACTGATGTCATTCGATGTCGCGCCTCAACAGGACCTCTATACAAAGCAGGGCGTGGCCGTGACGGTCGAAGCTGTTGCCCAAATCAAGGTCAAGAGCGATCCCGAATCCATTCAAACGGCCGCGGAGCAGTTCTTAACCAAGACGGACGTGGCGCGCGAAGGACTCATCCGGCTGGTCATGGAAGGGCATCTGCGCGGCATCATCGGCCAGCTTTCCGTGGAGCAAATCGTGAAGGAACCGGAGATGGTGGGCGACCGCATGCGGGCAACCTGCGCGGACGACATGAGCAAGATGGGGCTCGAAGTAATTTCTTTCACCATCAAGGAGGTCCGGGACAAGAATGAATACATCACAAACATGGGCCGCCCCGACATCGCTCGAATCAAACGCGATGCCGACGTCGCCGCGGCGGAAGCCGAGCGCGATACCGCCATCCGGCGCGCGGACGCCATCCGGGCTTCGGCCGTAGCCAAGGCGGAAGCCGATCAGGCGCGCGTGCTGGCAGAAGCGCTTTCGCTCGCCGCGCAAGCGGAGGCCCAGCGCGACCTTGAAATAAAAAGGGCGCAGTATATCGAGACCATCAAGCGCCAGCAGGCGCAAGCGGACAAGGCGTACGACATTCAATCGAACGTAATGCAGCAACAGGTGACTGCCGAAGCCGTCAAGGTGCGGCAGGTAGAGAAAGAACAGGAAGTCAAGGTGCAAGAGGCCGAGATTCTGCGGCACGAAAAAGAGCTGATCGCGAGCGTGCTCAAGAACGCCGAGATCGAACGTAAGCGGATCGAAATGCTGGCCGAGGCGGCGCGCCAGAAGACCATGATTGAGGCTGAAGGCGCTGCCGCTGCCACACGGCTCCAAGGCGAAGCGGACGCCGATATCATCCTGCGAAAAGGCGAGGCTGAAGCCAAAGCTATGAACGTGAAAGCGGAGGCATATCAGGAATGGAACCAGGCCGCGGTCGTGGATAAGTTGATCACGGGGCTGCCGGAGGTCGTACGCGCGATGGCCTCGCCGCTTTCGAACATCGACAAGATCACCATCGTTTCAACCGGCGACGGAGATTCTGCCGGAATGAATAAGATCACCGGTGATCTAACCAAGATTGCGGCGCAGATACCTGCCCTATTCGAGACCCTTTCGGGCATGCAGATGTCCGATTTACTAGGCAAGGTGCGGGCCATTAAGGACCGTTCGAACAGCGATGTGACGGCGAACGGTCAGCCCAGCTAATCCAAGTGGAATAAGTAAAGAAGGAGGAATGTTATGCCCTTATTAGATCGCGTTGCGACATTAATCAGAGCAAATCTGAATGACTTAGTGGATAAAGCCGAAGATCCAGAGAAGCTGCTGAAACAGCTAACGCTGGACATGCAGAACCAATTCATGCAGGTGAAGACACAGGTGGCGATTGCGATCGCCGATCAGAACCTGCTCGAAAAAAAGCAGCAGGAGAACTTGGACGGGCAGAAGGAATGGCTCCGCAAGGCTGAGTTGGCGGTCGAAAAAAAGGAAGACGACCTTGCGCGCATCGCTCTCGAGCGGTCGCTCACTTACGAAAACGCAGCCAGGAATTTCGCCCAGCAGATAGAAGATCAAGCGCACCAGGTGCAAACTTTGCGGGATGCGCTCCACCGATTGGAGCAGAAGATGACCGAGACCAAAGCCAGGACCGAGATCCTGATCGCGCAGCATCGCCGCGCGCGCTTGACGGCGAGAACAGGCGCAGCCTCCATGAAGGAATTCGAAAGCGATGCGGCGTTTGATCGGCTGAAATGGAAGGTGTCGGAAGCGGAAGCCCTTGGGCAGGCGCAAGTTGCTGCCGGGCAGCCTAACACGGAGCAGAGATTTCTTGCGCTTGAGAAAGCGGATCAGGTTGACCGCTTGCTCGCGGATCTCAAGGCGCGCAGCAACTCCGCGCAATAAGAGCGCACCCAGCCGGACGTCGGCGGTTTCCAACCTGCGTTCGCTACCATGCGAGCATGAAGGCGCTTCTGTTAAGCGAATATGGCCGCTTGGACGTTGTGGACGTCCCGCTGCCCCGGCCCGGGCGAGCCGAAGTGCTCGTGCGAGTGGAAGCCTGCGGCATTTGTGGCAGCGATGTGCACGGCTTTGACGGAACATCCGGCCGGCGGATTCCTCCCATCATCATGGGACACGAAGCTGCGGGAACAGTGGCGGCGATAGGCCCGGGCGCCTCGGGCCCGCGGGAGGGCGATCGGGTCACGTTCGACTCAACTATCTATTGCGGGTATTGTGAGTTCTGCCGCCGCGGTGAGATGAATCTCTGTGAGAACCGGCAGGTGCTCGGCGTATCGACGCCCGAATACCGGCGCTCGGGGGCATTCGCCGAATACGTAGTTGTGCCGGAACACATACTTCACCAGCTGCCTGAAGGGATCGCCTTCGCCGAAGCGGCGATGATAGAGCCGCTCGCTGTTGCGGTGCATGCTGTTGCCATCTCCGCGGTCCCGGAAAACGGGTCCGCCCTCGTTATCGGCGCGGGAATGATTGGATTATTGGTATTACAGTCGCTGCGCGACTCCGGTTGTTTGAGGGTGTATGTGGCTGATATCGACGATTCCCGGCTTCAACTCGCTAAGCAATTAGGAGCCGCTCACACGATTAATCCCAAGACAACGGACACTGTGTCTGAAATCATGCGGCTCACATCGTCCAAGGGAGTCGATGTCGCCCTTGAGGCTGTCGGAAGCACGCCGACTATCAAGGCAGCGGTCGAAAGTGTGCGCAAAGGCGGTACTGTGACTTTAATTGGGAACATCGCGCCCTCGGCCGAAATCCCTCTGCAAACGGTGGTGAGCCGCGAGATCCGGCTGCAAGGATCGGCCGCGTCCTCGGGTGAATATCCTCAATGCATTGATATGCTGAAGCGCGGAGCTGTGGATTTAAAGCCGCTGATCAGCGTAGTTGCTCCGCTTGAAGAGGGGCCTGTTTGGTTTGAACGGCTCCACGCGCGCGAGCCGAATCTGATGAAAGTCGTGCTGACACCCGGCCACGGTGTGGATGCAGGCATTCCCTGCGCGGACTTGAATGTTCAACTCCAAGGATGACCTCTAACCTTTTCGACCTCACCGGCCGCGTTGCGATCGTGACCGGCGCCAGCCGTGGCCTCGGGCAGCAGTTCGCTCGCTCCTTGGCAAACGCGGGAGCGGATCTGGTGCTCACAAGCAGAAAACGCGAGCACTTGGCTGACTTTCAAACCGAGATCGAGAAACTAGGCAGGCGAGCCGTCTCGCTCGATCTTGATGTGCGCGACGAATTAAGTATCGAGCGCATGGCGGCTTCTGCGGAACGGGCATACGGCCGCCTGGACATATTGGTGAACAATGCCGGAATGAACATACGCAAGCCGGCGCTCGAAGTTACTTGGGAGGATTGGAACGCAATTCTAGATACTAATCTGCGCGGCAGCTTCTTTGTCGCCCAGGCGGTCGCGCGGCATATGGTTTCGCGCGGTTATGGCCGCATCATTAATATTGGTTCGGTGACAAGCGTCGCGGGCTATGCAGGCCTGGCGCCCTATACGGCAAGCCGTGGCGGCATCCGCCAATTAACCATGAGTTTGGCCGACGATTGGGGCAAGCACGGGATTACGGTAAATTGTCTCGCTCCCGGATGGTTCCGCACGGACCAGAACAAAGTCATGTACGAAGACAAAGAGTGGGTGGAGTACTTATCGGATCGAATCCCGCTAAAGCGGCCCGGGCAGTCCGGCGACCTGGACTCCGCGATCATATTCTTGGCCGCGGAGTCGAGCCGCTACATCACCGGCCAGACGTTGCTCGTGGATGGCGGCATCTCAACGGGTGCGGTTCGTGCCTTGCCGAAACCAAGAACGTAAACGAGTTCGGTTTGCGCCTTTTTCTCCACCGGCTCTGGCAGCGCAAGAGCTCCAAAAGGGGACTGGCCGTCTCTCGTTCGGTCAGTCCCCGTATCTACGCAGGCTCGGAGGGTACCTGCGTTTATTCTTCGACTCAATCTGTCATATATTGTTACCGAATTTCAATATTTGGATCAATAACGATCAATAACACTAGGTGCGTTCCCACGCTAAACTGAGGGAAAGCCGCGTAATAAATGGTTTCCGATCTCACACTCGCAGAAGAAATCCAGGCACTGAAGGCTCAGCGGCGAGCCGTGATTCTCGCTCATCGTTATCAGGACATCGAAATTCAGGACCTGGCGGACGAAGTCGGCGACAGTTTCGAATTGGCGCGCATGGCTCAACGCTACAACGCCGATGTGATTGCTGTCTGCGGAGTGCGATTTATAGGCGAGACCGTAAAGATCTTGAACCCGCGTAGCCAGGTGGTGATCCCGGACGGAAACGCTGGCTGCAGCCTGGCCGAAAGCTGTTCCGCGGCCGCGATTCGCGCCTTCAGAAGCCGCCATCCGGAATATGTGATCGTCAGCTACATGCACACCTCCGCCGAGGTGAAGGCCGAAAGCGATCTTCTTTGTACGTCGCGTAACGCTGTCGCGGTCGTTCGTTCCATTCCCGCTGAAAAACCGATCTTGTTTGTTCCTGATAGCAACCTGGGGCATTATGTCCAGAAGCAAACCCTCCGCCGAAACATGAAGATATGGCAAGGAGCATGCCTTCTGCATGCGACCTTTTCGGCGCGTCGTCTGGCCGCGCTCCACGCTCAGCATCCTGGAGCGCTCGTGGCCGCTCATCCGGAGTGTCCAAGCGAGATTCTCAGGCTCGCGCACTTCGTCGGTGCGCCTTCCAGCATCGTAGATTGGTGCGCCGCCCAAACGGCTCGGAGCTTTATTCTAGTAACTGAGAGCGGGCTGCGCTATTCGCTCGAACAACGGGCCCCCGGAAAGAACTTCTATTTCGTCGCCAACGAACACTGTCATTGCAGTGAGTGCCCTTACATGAAATTGAACTCGCTTGAGAAACTGGCCGCCTGTCTGGAACGGATGGAGCCGTGCATTGATCTGCCGCCTGACCTGCTGCGCCGTGCGCGCGTTCCGCTCGAGCGTATGTTGGCGCTGCAATAATTAAGGTGTCGCAGCACATGCTCGTTCAACTCGCGCCCGGTCCGGCTTCCCAAGCGCCCCTGACTGCGCCCCTTATCGACAGCTACGGCCGCGTGCACTCCGATCTACGGGTGAGCGTCACGGATCGGTGCAACATACGCTGTTTTTATTGCATGCCCGAAAAAGGCGCGCAATTTACGCCTGTGCGCTCCTTACTGACGTTCGAAGAGATCTTTCGATTCGTCAAAACAGCCGTTCGATTAGGCATTTCAAAGATTCGCCTGACCGGAGGCGAGCCGCTGCTCCGCCCCAATCTGCCGCGCCTTATCGCCTCGCTCTTAACTGTTGATGGCATTCGCGACCTTGCGCTTACAACCAACGGCGTGCTCCTTTCGGACACCACTGAATCGCTCTATTCCGCTGGTCTGCGCCGCTTGAATATCCATCTGGACACGTTAGATCGAGAGCGTTTTCGAGCCCTCACCCGCAGGGACGATCTCCATCGCGTGCTCGCCGGTATCGATCGTGCGCTCGCGGCGGGATTTTCCATCAAGTTAAATGCAGTCGCGATAAAGGGTCTTACCGAAGCCGACGTTTTGCCCCTCGTGCGCTTCGGGCGTGAACGCAACATTGAGGTGCGCTTTATCGAATTCATGCCGCTTGATGCGCAGGAGCTTTGGTCGCTCGATCGTGTCCTCACCGCGGATCGGATGATCGAGATGCTGTCCCGCGAATTCGGCCCGCTCACTCCGGTGCCGGATGCCGACCCTCGCGCTCCCGCCACCGAATACCGCTATGTGGATGGCTATCGCACCGGCTTCATCGCTTCCGTCACCCGGCCGTTCTGCATGAACTGCAATCGCCTGCGGCTGACGGCGGACGGCAAACTGCGTTATTGCCTTTTCGCGCGCGAAGAGACCGACATCAAGCCGCTGCTTAATGGCTCCGATTCGAGCGCCGGGATCGAAGCCGCAATTCGTTCGACCGTCTGGCAAAAGTGGCGGGGCCACGAGATCAATCGGGCAACTTTCGTCGCTCCACAGCGGCCGATGTATTCGATCGGCGGTTGAGCGCTACCACTTGGCGGCGGAGTAGTGCTGCCGAATGTTGCGATCGGCCGTGATCAGTACAGAGTGACCGTTCGCCTTGGCCTGCGAGACGATGATGCGGTCGAAGGGGTCGCAGGTCCAATCGCAGGAGAGCGCTTCAACAGCCACGGCTGCAAAAGGGAAAGAGCAGAACCTGAGCCCGATATCCGTATGGAGTGCGGTATAAATTCCCATCGGCTCTCCCCGAATCCTCTTTTTGTCTAAAAGATATTGGAATTCGAGCAGGACCATAGGCGAAATCAGCAGATCATTGGCTTCGATCTGACGTTTCGCTTCCTCGGTCAGGTGGTTGATAAGGCCGGCATGAAGCCAGATTGCGACGTGTGTGTCCAGATACGCGACGCTCAAACTTCCTTCCAATCCTGTCCCCACTCGGCTTCCATTTCAGCGAGGAGTTCTGGATCGCTATCCGCAATCGATTCGGGGGAAACGAGGAGGGTCTTGCGAGGAGTAAGCCGGCTCAGCTTGGACCCAGCTTGTTCCGGAACTACCCGGAAAATTGTTCCTTTATGTGTCACTTCCAAAGGTTCACCCGCCGCCGCCTTATCGAGCGTGGTGAACAGTTCCTTCCGCAATTGTGTCGCCGTGCACTTCACAACATCCTCAATGTACCACCACAAATGTACACCTGTCAACATCGTGCGTACATTAAGGCAAGTACACCCACGACGCACGCCAGCAACAGACTATGCTTCAACGTAAACCGGAATAGGCCGGGCTCGTCCTTGGGCTGGAGGCCGGCAGCCGCGGCGGCGACGGCAATGCTCTGCAGGCTGATCATTTTGCCCATGACCCCGCCCGCCGAATTCGCCGACGCCATCAGCGCCGGATCCAGGCCAAGGCGATGCGCCGTCACCTGCTGCAAGCTTCCGAAAAGCGCGTTGGACGAAGTGTCGCTGCCCGTCAAGAACACTCCCAGCCAGCCGAGCATCGCGCTGAAGTACGGAAACGCGCGACCGGTCGAGGCGAAGGCCAGGCCCAACGTCGCGGTAGCGCCTGAATAGTTCATCACAAACGCCAACGCCAGCACGGCGACAATGCTGATGAACGAGAATTTCAATTGGTCCGCCGATTGCGCCGCTAAGCGAAGAACACGACTCGGCTTGACCCGAAGAACCAGGGCGGTTGCGATAGCTGCGACTGCACATGCCGTTCCTGCTTCGGCCAGATATCGAAACCGGTAGATAGCGGCATACGGCATGACAAGCGCCGTTATAGGAGGAATCTGCTGAACGGTGTTGTGCAGGCCGGGCCACGCGATTGTCAGGCTCGCCCGATTCAGTACCGCCTTAACGGCATCCAGGCTCCAAAGCAGGATGAAGAAAACCAGCAGCAGATAGGGAGACCACGCGTGCATCAGCTCGCCCATCGAGTACCGCGCGTGCTTAACGCCCCCCGAAGCAGGCCTCCAAACCTGAAGCAGCACCACTAGTCCCAGCACTGCTGCGAGCGACGCCAGGATGTCGGTCAGATATGGCCCTATGAAGTTTGAGACCAGAAATTGCGTGACGGCAAAGCTCGCTCCGCAGATTGCGGCCGCCGGCCACACACGCCGCAGATTGCGCAAACGCCCATGACCAGCACTAGGTACGCCGGAATGAACAGCGACACCGGCGCGCACAAACGTCCCACGTACCTGCTCAGAAGCTCGATGGGCAGGCCGGTGGTAGCCGCTAGCGTTGCTAATGGAATGGCGATGGAGCCGAACGCGACTGGAGCTGTGTTTGCCAGCAGGCAAATGCCGGCGGCTTCGAAGGCCGCAAAGCCCAATCCGCCCAGGATCGCCGCCGCCACCGCCACGGGCGTCCCGAATCCCGCCGCGCCTTCAACAAATGCGCCGAAGGCGAATGCAATCAGCAGAGCCTGTAGCGTTCGATCCGTGGTGAGCTGCGCGATGGAATTTTTCAGCGTCTCGAATTTACCGGTATCTACCGTAAGACGGTACAAAAGAATGGCCCAATAGATAACCCAGAAGATCGGAAAAGCTCCGAAGGCTGCGCCATACAAGGCAGAATCGGCGACCAAAAAGGGCGGCATCCGATACGCGAATGACGCCACCAACACGGCCGCCGCGAGCCCAATCAGCGATGACCTCCAGGCGCTCACGCGTCGCACGCCGATCGCATATAGCAGCACCACAACCGGCAATGCCGCAACCAGTGCGGACCAGGCGAGACTACCCGCAACCGGCAGATAATTCTGTTTCCACATGCACCTAGGGATCTACAGCTACCCGCTGAGCGCCCGCGGCCGGCTTGCAATCGTAGAAGGCAGCTCCTTTGCCGTAGCGCTCCCGGTATGCGGTGCATAGATACCGCTCGAAAGTCTCGCGCGCTTCGGGCGCGACCAGGTTCACCGTGCACCCGCCAAAGCCGCCGCCCGTCATCCGGGCCCCATACACACCCGGAATTTGGATCGCAGTGTCCACCAGAAAATCGATCTCGTCGCAACTGATTTCGTAGTCGTCTTGCATGCTTCGATGAGACGCAACGAACAAACGACCCATACCCGGCAGATCGCGGGCGCGCGCAGCGGCCGCCAAATCCAGTACGCGTTGACTGTCGGATATGACGTGACGGGCGCGCCGGCGCGGAACATCCGGAATGTGTTCCTCAATCTGCTGGAACAGGCTCAACGGCACGTCTCTTAAACTCTGCACCCCAGGTTGGAAGTTTTGGATCGCTCGGACGGCCTCCTGGCATTCCGCTACGCGCTCGCGATAAGCCGAACTGCCCAGCTCGTGCTTCACCATCGAGTTCACCGCAACGATGCTTGCATCGTCCGGCAGCGGCACGTACTCGTGCTGTAAGCTTCGGCAATCGATCTGTATAGCGGCGTTCTCCCGGCCGAATACCGAAGCGTACTGATCCATGATTCCGCACGGCACGCCCACGAACTGCGATTCCGCGCGCTGACCAAGACGCGCGATTTCCAGCTTCGGCAACGATCGCGGTCCGAGAAGAGCTACCGCGGATGCGATCTCGAGAGCGGCCGATGAGCTCAGTCCCGACCCCGTCGGAACATCGCTTGCCACGCATATATCCGCGGGCCCGATCTCAATTCCTGCTTTGGTAAGCTCCTGGGCCACGCCGATGACGTAATCGCTCCAGGAATGTGTAGGCTTCGCGCCTGCAATCTCCTTCGCCTGTATTTCGTATCTTTCGTCGAGGTCCCGCGAATAAAGGCGCACCTTCCCGTGCGAAGCCGGCGCGATCGCCGCATAGCAGGCCATCTCTATCGCAATCGGGAAAACGTAACCCAGGTTGTAGTCGGTATGCTCGCCTATCAAATTCACGCGCCCCGGCGCGCGATAGACAACTGGGTCGCCGCTTGAACGAAAGTGTCTTTGGAACAGCTCTACGATTTCGCCCGGAACGATAGCCAAAGCAGGCATCCTCCAAAGACAAACAGCGTCAGGCCGCACCAGAGGTTTACGTTCACCCCCGGTTCGAGCGGCGCCTGCACATTCGGGCTCATTAGCCCATAGAGCAGAAGAATCAGCCCTAAGACTGCAAATAGAAATCCTGTCGGCCGCCGTAAATCGTCCATATTGCTACCAGAAAATTAGGTTGACGATGACCAAGACCCCGATCACCACCATCGCCAGAGGTCCTGGCCGTTTGTACCATGGCGCGGCGCCTTCGTGCGGTATGTCCGTCACGCCATAAACCAGGTTGTGCAACTCTGCCTCCGCCTTCGGCCGAGTCAGTAAGCTTATGGCAACCGTCACGACCAGGCAAACAGACCAGGAAATAATCGCGATCCAGTAATTTTGCGCCATGGTCGAAGGAAACTGATGCACCGTTGCGATCCATCCGCCTTTGTTTTCGGCCATCGTTAATCCATGCGTGGCGGCCGCTGACGTCGTCCCGATCAACAGCCCCCAAAAGGCGCCATCGCCTGTCGTCCGCTTCCAAAACATTCCCAGTAGAAAAGTCGCGAACAAAGGCGCGTTCACAAAGGCGAAGACGAGCTGCAGAAAATCCATGATGTTGTTAAAGTGCGTCGCCAGATAGGCTGTGCCGATAGAAAGAGCCACGCCGGCCACCGTCGTCACGCGGCCCACCCACAGGTAGTGACTATCCGGCGCGTGTCGCCGGAAGTAACTTTGATAAATATCGTAGGTGAACACGGTATTGAAGGCCGTCACATTCCCCGCCATTCCCGACATGAACGACGCCATGAGCGCCGTCAACCCGATTCCGAGCATTCCGTTCGGATAGAACTTCGCCATCAACGTGGTCAGCACTTGGTCGTAGTCGTAGCCGCCCCCCGCTTTCAGCGGCACCGCGTACCCCGATGACATGCTCATCAGCGCTACGGCCGCAATTCCCGGCAAGATAACCACGAACGGCATGAAAATTTTCGGGAAAGCTGCAAACAACGGCGTCTGACGCGCTCCAGCCATGCTTTCAGCCGCCATCGCGCGCTGCACTACCAGAAAATTCGTGCACCAGTATCCGAACGAAAGTACAAATCCCAGGCCCGCCACTAGCCCGAAAATTTCGACGCCCATCGGGTTCTCGCTCGAATGCGCCGCGTACTTCCACGTGTGCGTCATTACCGGCTGTAGACGCGTCGCCAGACCATTCCAACCGCCGGCCTTCTCCACCGCCAGCAGAGAAAGCGGCGCGAATCCCAGAATGATCAGGAAGAACTGGACCACCTCGTTATAGATCGCGCTGGTCAGCCCTCCGAGCAGCGTGTAGATCAAAACAATAGCCGCCGATAGCAGCACGGAATTGGTGAAGTTCCACTTCAGCACGAGTTCGAATAGGAGCCCCAGCGCGTACATGCTGATTCCGGATGAAAAGATCGTCATTACGGCGAAGGTGATTGCATTCAGCCCGCGAGTCTTTTCGTCAAACCGCAGCTTCAAATACTCGGGCACGCTGCGCGCCCGGCTGCCGTAATAAAACGGCATCATGAACACGCCCACAAACACCATCGCCGGCACTGCGCCGAGCCAGTAGAACTGCGCGGTCATCAACCCGTACTTGGCGCCTGAGGCGCACATGCCGATCATCTCCTGCGCCCCCAAATTTGCCGCAATGAAGGCCAGGCTCGTGATCCACACCGGGACAGAATGCCGGCCAGTAAGAAAATCTTCGCTGCTCTTCACTTTGCGCTTGGCCATCCAGCCGATGCCCAGAACAAATGCGAAGTAGAGGATAAGACTGATGTAGTCTATCGGCCTGAGTGTCAATGACAGTTCCCGTCCCGCGGAAATTGTATCGTATAGAGCATTCTTGTGATGCAATAAGACCATGTCTTTGGTCCGCATCGCATCGGTATTTCTGTCGCTAGCGCTCGCTACCTCGTCCTGGTGCCTCGCCAATCAAAACGCGAGCGCCAAACAAGCCATCAATGAGACCGATCTGCTCAAGATCCAGCGAGTGACCGAAGTTCGCATCGCTCCCGACGGTTCGGTCGCCGTCTACGTTGTGCGTTCCATCCATGCCGAACCCGGCCCCACGCCCAAAGACGACCCTGCTTACTCCTATCGCGACAATCTGTGGATGGTCGATCTCGGCGATTCGGCCGCGCGCCCGTTGCAACTCACCTATGGAGAAGAGAACGTATCCGGCCTTCAGATCAGCCCCGATGGGCATGAACTGGCCTTCCTGCGCGCCGATTCCAAGAAGCATCCGCAAGTTTGGGTCATGCCACTCAATCACCCCGGCGCGCCGCGAATGGTGACCACGCTCGAAAATGGCGCCGAAGACGTTCGCTGGCGGCCTGACGGAAAGGCGCTGCTGGTCTCAGGCTCCATCCCGCTCTCCAAGATTCCCGGCAAGCCCACCTTCGATCTCGAGCGCCCGGGTCGAGACTGGTGGGACTTCGACCGGCCGCCTGTCGACGATCCCGCCAAAGCCGATCCCGGAAAAACTGCGAAGGAGAACAAACCGGAAGATGTTCCGCACGGCAGTCCCGACGGCGACCTCCGCTCCATCCGCGATTGGCTGGAGCATAACTCCGCCCACAGAGATCCCGACGACATTAACCGCATTGCATTCTTGGGCGAACTTTCTCTACGCGGTGAACTTGAAATTTCGGAATTGTTCCGCGTAGATCTCGGCAGCGAGCCAAAGACCACTCAGCTGACCTCCAGCTTCCACGATCACGACGGTGCTATCTTTTCTCCGCACGGCGACCGCATTCTATTCGCTTCGGCGCCCCCCTCTCATCTGCATCCGGACCGTCTTCAGAATAAGTCCGCGATCTGGGAAATGAATGCCGACGGCTCCAATGAGCATCCCATTCTGAACGACGAAAAATACGCCTACCGAAATCCTCGGTTCACGCCCGACGCCCGCCGCCTGATTGTCACCGCCCAGCAGACAGATCAGCCGACTTATCGCCAGGCCATGCTTGCCGCGTGCGACCCGGACGGCGCGAACCTCGTGTGGCTCACGCCTGACAGCGATCCAAGCGTAATCGACCCTCAACCTTCGCCCGACGGCCACATCTATTACACCGTCGAATATCACGGCGGACAGCCGCTGCGCCGGGTCGATCTGAGCACGCGCAAGATTGAGGACGTGGTCGCCGGACCTATCGGCGTTAATGCTTTCGAAACTGCGGCAGGAAAACTCGTCTACGCGCAGATCAGCGCCGAAAATCCCAATGAGCTGTATCTCGCCGACACTGCTCGCGAGAAGGCGCGTCGCCTCAGCGATCTGAACACGGGCTGGCTCGAAAGCAAGATCATCTCGCTCCCGGAAGAGCATTGGATCACTCGCCCGGACGGTACGCGCGTTCAGTATTGGGTCATGAAACCGATCAACGCCCAGCCCGGCCAGCGTTACCCCTGGGTTCTCGATATGCACGGCGGCCCGGCTGCCATGTGGGGACCGGGCGAATTCACCATGTGGCACGAATTCCAGATCTTCTGCTCCTTCGGATACGGTGTCGTGTACTCAAATCCCAGAGGCTCGGGCGGCTACGGCTACGCCTTCGAACGCGCCAATTACAAGAACTGGGGCGAAGGGCCGATGGGCGATGTCATGGCCGCTCTGGACGACGCCTCGGCCAACTCGCCCCTCATTGATAAAGACCGGTTATTTGTAACTGGCGGATCTTATGCGGGCTACTTGACGGCATGGGTCGTTGGACACACGAACCGCTTTAAGGCCGCGGCCGCCTTGCGCGGCGTCTACGATCTCTCCACCTTCTTCGGCGAAGGGAACGCCTTCCAGCTCGTGCCTTGGGAATTCGGCGGCTACCCATGGGAGCCCGAAACGCGGCGACTGCTCGACCAGCAATCGCCCATCACCTACGTCTCCGACATTCACACCCCGCTTCTCATCATTCATGGCAGCTCCGACAATCGCACCGGGGTCGTCCAAGGGCAGATGCTGTTTCGCGCGCTCAAAGAGCTGAATCGCCCCGTCGAGTACATCCGCTACCCCGGCGTCGGGCACGAGATCACGCGCTCCGGCCCGCCCCAGCAACGCATGGACCACATGCTCCGCATTATCGAATTTTTCGAGCGCTATTCGCGCAACACCCACCCCGCCCCCGCCGTTGAAACGGCGGCCGCTCACTAGTCACTAAATAGGCGTACAATCGTCACAGGGTAAGGAGTTGCACTCATGAAACGCGTATGGCCCGTCGCAGCCAAAGCGCTTGCGGGGTTTTTCGTCAGCGCCCTGTGCGCCATGCCACAGGGCTATACCATTTCCGCGCGCCCTGGCGCGCTGAACTACATCGAGGGATACGTATTCATCAACGGAGCGCCGGTCTCCGATAAAGGATTGCGCTCGGTGTTCCTGAGCGTGAACGACACGTTGTCCACCGGCGCCGGCAAAGCGGAGGTTCTGCTCTCCCCAGGCGTGTTCCTGCGAATCGGCGATAACAGCGCCATCAAGATGATCTCGCCATCGCTAACCGACGCCCAGGTGGAGGTCACGCGCGGCGAGGCGATGATCGAAGCGCCCGGCCTGCTCAAAGACAGTGACGTCACAATCCTCGATCACCAGGGCACTGTAAAGATCTCTAAGGAAGGCTTGTATCGCATCAGCGCCGACGCTCCTCCGACCGCCGCGGTCCTCGAAGGTAAAGCGGAAGTCTTCTTCGGTAACGACAAAGTTGATCTGAGTAAAGGCCACGAAACCACCATCGGCCCGGCCTTAAAGGCCCAAAAGTTCGACCCCAAGAAAGGCGACGACCTGTACGCCTGGAGCGTGGTTCGCTCCGAATATGACGCGGCTTCGAGCTACCAGGCCTCGCGGAATATCAACCTTTTGGGCAATGGGGGCTGGTGGGATTACGGCTACAGCGGGTTTTACAGTCCGGGATGGTTCTGGAATAACGGATTTGATTCGTGGGCGTGGCTGCCCGCATACGGCGCATTCTACAGCCCGTTCGGTTGGGGCTTCTACGCTCCCGGCGTCGTGGGTTACGCGCCTGTCGTCTACGCTCCCGTCTATGGCGGTGGTGGAGGCGGTGGAACGTGGTGGAAGAATCATCCCAAGCCCGGCACTCCCGTTCCGGTCAACCCGAAAAGGCCACCGGCCGTGGGAGCGGTCGCCAGTTCCCCGGCAGCATACGCCATGGCGCGCTCGCAAGCCGCTCGCTCGTTTCAAAACACCGGATACAGCACTGCCAGCGGAGGCCACGTTTCGGCTTCTCACGCCGCATCAAGTTTCAACGGCGGCTCCGGCAGCCGCGCGAGTAGCGGCGGCTTCTCCGGCTCGAGCGCTCACGCATCGAGCGGGGGATCCAGCGGCGGAGGCGGCCACGCCGGCGGCGGCGGCAGCGGTGCTGGTGGTGGCGGCAGTCACCGATAAACATTCTTGAATCTCGGCCGGCCCGAGTAGCGCGGGCAGATATAAGATAGCCCTTAACGATGCCCTATCTGCTCAAGTCCGAGCCCGACGCTTACTCGTTCGGCGATCTTCAGCGCGATCACGAAACCGTTTGGGACGGCGTCACCAATCCTGTCGCCGTGAGACATCTCCGCGAAATGAAACCCGGCGATAAGCTCGTCATTTATCACACGGGCGATGAGCGGCAAGCAGTTGGCGCGGCCTCCGTCGTCAGCGTAGATTCCAGCGATCCCAAGACTCCGCGCGTCGTCATCAAGGCAGGTAAACCGCTAACTCGCCCGCGCACCCTCGCCGATATCAAAGCCCACAAGATTTTCGCCGATTCGCCTCTCGTGAAACAAGGGCGACTTTCCGTTGTCCCTCTAACCGCTGAACAACACGACTGGCTGACGAAAAGCTAATCTATCCGACAAAGTCGGGGGTTTTGCCTATCTCGTACTTGGCGCGAACCTTCGCTGCCGCCTCATATTTAGTTACTTTGCCGTCTTTATCCGCATCCAGGCCGGCGTTTTGCTGATAGGCCTTGCTCGGCTCGGCGAAAAGCACAAACGAATCCTGTTTGCCGATTGCTGCTGGCCAAAGAATCGCCATGTAGTGGTCTTCGAGCGTCTGCAGCCTATTCCTGTAAGGCTGAAAGTATTTCTCCACATATTCTAGTTGCGCCACCGGCGTCATAGCTGCGAGTTCGTCTATGGTCGTACCCATGTGGACTGCGGTCGATGGCATGAATTGAATAAGTCCCGTCGCGCCCGAAGCCTGATTGCGAATCGACGCGCTAAATGTCTCCCCCGATTCGAACGCCATCGCCGACATCAGGTAATCGGCTTCCATCCCTAAGTTGTCGCACAAGTCCAACACCCGGGCCTTGAAGTCGCTGCTCACCTTTGCGCCCCATGCAATCGTCTGAAGCTGTCCGTTCATTTACCCTCCCCGCGCTCAGCTTGGAACCAAGCCGCTTCGCATGAGAAGGGTGGGTCTCAGGAACTGTTTGAATCAGCGCCAGATCAAATTATTTGTGGAAATGTCACCGCCCCACCGCCCGGCCCATCTCATCGAGCGCCGCGTGTACTCGGTTCAGCCCTTCGGAGAACAGGCTGGTCTGCCCGCCGATGCCGAGCCGGATTCTCTCCGGCGCTCCGAAAAACTGTCCCGGCGTCACCACCGTGTCGTAACGCTGGCGCAGCACTCTGCAAAATTCTTCCACTGGCACATCAAGCCGTGGGAACAGCACTGTGCCCGCCTGCAACTGCTCGCATTCCAGTTCGGGCGTTGCTTCTATGAATTCGTTCGCCAACGCGCGGTTGGTGTCCAACAGCTCCCGCGCCCACTGGCCGATGGCTTTCAACCGTCCGAGCGCGATGCAGCTCAACTGGTCCGTCACGTACGGGTTGTTGACGCCAAAAAGATCGTTCAAACGATAGATCCTGCGCACCAGGTCCGGCTCTGCCAGAATCCAACCGCACCGCAACCCGCTCAGCCCATACACTTTCGTCAGGCTGTTCGTGACGATAAACTCATCACCCAGCTTGTAAGACGTCGCCGGCGCGTCTTCGAACAGCAGGTCCAGATACACTTCGTCCACCAGAACTTTCGCTCCAGCTTCGCGCGCAAGCACCCCCAAGCGCTTCAGAGTAGCTTGGTCCGTATAAGCGCAACTCGGGTTGTGCAGGTTTGAGATCACGATCAAGCGCGTTCGCGGCGTCATTGCGCGTTCAATCAATCCCAGGTCGAGTGCAAACTTCGCGTCCGCGAGTCGTTCGAAGTACCTCACGTGAGCGCCCACATACTGCGCGGTCTCCCAAAGCAGTGGGTATGCCGGATGCTCGATCAGCACGTCATCGCCCGGCTCGATCGCCGCCGCCATCGCCAGGTGATTCGCACCCGATGTACCCTGCGCGGTTGCGACCGAATCTTCGTTCACGCCGCATTTCGCCGCAATCGCTTTCACCAGCGGCGCATAGCCGTACGCTCCCGGTCCGCTTAGCGACAGCGAGTTGAAATCCGCGTGCAAGCCCGCTAATTCGAAACTCTTCACGCCGCTATTCGCCAGATTGTACGCCGCATGCGATTGCGTCTTCACCCACTCCATGTAAGCCGATCCCATCGCGCGCATCAAGCCGAGCCCCTCTTTCTCCTGCTCCAATACAGGTAAACCGGAATGCCTGCTAGCACCAGCGCAAGCCCCTCCAAACTGTTGCGCGGCGAGTGGTAGAACGTCGCCGCAACCACCAGCCAACACACGCTCACAAAGAATATGGTCGTAAACGGGTGACCTGGCGTGCGATGCTGGGGCGCCCGCTGCATGCGCCGTCGGAACACGAACAGCGATGCGCCGGTCAATCCAAAGAAGATAAAGTCCATCGAGACGACGTAGCTCAACATCTGCTCATATTGTTGTGACAACGCAATCACGGCGGCCAACGCGCCTTGCATCGCAATCGCCGGCACGGGAACACGGGTGCTCTTTGAAACCCATGCGATGGCGCGGAAGAATAGCCCGTCTCTCGCCATCGCGAAGTAAACTCGCGGCGCGGTAAGCATCCCCTGGCTTAAGAAACCCAGCGTCGAGACTGCGATCGCATACGAAATGAACAACGCTCCTCGGTCCCCGATAGCCTTCTGCATAACCGTATAGGCGGGTGTCAGGGTCGCGGCCAACCCGTCGGGCCCCAACGTTCGCAGGCAAACCACATTCACGGCCAGGTAAATGGCTGTCACGCCCGCCACTCCTAACAGCAGCGCGCGCGATAAGTCCCGCCGCGGATCGCGCATCTCTCCGGTCATGAAACTCGCCGTCTGCCACCCGCCGTATGCGAATAGCACTGGCGTTACGGCGGCTCCGAACTGCAGCAACAGATGTGGCGAAAACGCTTCCGCGGCGCTCGCGTGCGCCGCCCCGCTCCGGCTTCCAAACGCCGCCAGCACCAGGATCGCGATCGCTCCGATCTTCATCACCATCAACGTGCTCTGCACCGTGCTGCCCGTGCGTACGCCCAGGCAGTTCACCACCGTCAACAACCCCAGCACCAGTACTGCGATCAGCGAATCCGGCCCGCCGGTATGAACGATCTCCCGAAAATATCGCGCAAACGTCACCGCTACCGCCGCCATCCCACCCGTCTGCATGACGAACAGGAGCGCCCATCCGTAAAGGAATGAAACGGCCGGATGATATGCCTCGCGCAGATACGCATATTGCCCGCCAATATTGGGGCGCAAGACCGCCAGCTCCGCGTAAATGAATGCGCCAGCAAGCGCCGTCACGCCTCCTAGCATCCACGCGCCCAGGATCAGCGCATCGGTATGCACTTGCCGCGCGACCACGTACGGATTGACGAAGATGCCCGATCCGATGATGCCGCCCATGACGATCATCGTCGAGTCGAACAGTCCCAGTTTGCGGGCGAGCGATGCGCCCGCTTCGTCGTTAGGCAACGCGCCCCTAGCCGGTCGCCGTTCGCCGCCGGCCCGAGGCTTTCTTAGCCGCCGCCTCGGCCGCTTCCGAGTGGGCCGCCTTCGAGGCAGGCTTGCGCGGCAGCTCGCCCAGACTCTTCTGCAAAGCCTGCATCAGGTCCACCACCGGCGCTCGCCGCTTCGGAGCCTCGCTCGGCACATGCTGCCCTTCGCGCTTGGCCTCGATCATCTGCATCACCCGCTGCTGATATTCATCGTGATACTTCGATGGATCGAAATCCGCGGCCAATCCCTCGACCAGCTTCTCCGCCAGCGCGACCTCTTGCGGTTTCACGCTCACATTCTCATCCCGCCGGAACTCCGGCGTCTCGCGCACTTCCTCCGGATAGAACATCGTATGCAGCAAAAGTCCGTCCGCATGCGGTCGCACCACAACCGTATACTCCCGCTGATGCATCGCGATCTTGGCTATCGCGCTGTATCCCGATTTCTGCATGGTCTGCAGCAGCAGGTAGTAAGCTTTCTTGCCTGCCTCCTCGGGGACCATAAAATACGACGCGTCGAAGTAAATAGGATCGATGCCCTCCGCCTTCACGAACTCCAGGATTTCCATGTTGTCGCTCGAAGCTGGCGCGACACTCTTTACGTCTTCATCGTTGACGATCACGTATTTCTCTTTTTCCACCTCATAGCCCTTCACCAGTTCATTGCGCTCTACCACGCGATCGCAATGCGGGCAATAGATCTGCTGCTTGATGCGGCTCCCGCAAACCTGGTGAATCTGGTGAAAGCCCACCCGCTCGGTACGCGCCGCCGCAAACAGGCGCACCGGAATCGTGATGAGGCCGAACGTGATATAACCCTTCCAAACGGTTGAAGCCATGTTGTCGCTCCCTGGGGTTGAACGTTGCTCCTAAAACAATATCGTGTCCGTATGTCGTTTGCAACCGGTCACTTACGCACCAGTACCGGTTCTACACCCAACCAGCCTTGAAACTCTTTCTCTACTTTATCGGTAAGCCCCGCGACGCGCATGCCAACGCTATTGCCGCCGAATTCCTGAAACGGTCCAATCGGTATGCCGATTGCCAGATGCGCGAAATCGTTCCTGCCCGCTTCGACCTGTTCGCCCGCCACCCCTCCGCGCGCAAGATCCTCCTCGACCCCGCCGGAAGCCGCCTCGATTCCGAGCAATTCGTCCAACTCGTTCGGCGCGCCGAGGATGAATCCCGCGACCTGGTCTTCCTCATTGGCGGTCACGACGGCCTGCCTCCCGAATGGAAGCCCCGCGCCGACCTCCTCGTCTCGCTTTCTCCTTTGACCTTTCCGCACGAACTCGCGCGCGCCATGCTCGCCGAGCAGATCTACCGCGCTTTTACTACCCTGCGCGGCCACCCCTATTCGCGCTAATCACCCATTCGGCCCAAATCCACCACGCCGCGGTGCACCCCAACCGGGCCGCCCCCCCGACCCTTTCATTTTCAACCACATACACTTGGCACGGGACTTGCACTGCCAAGCTCGAAGCCGGTCGCCAAACAGCACCGGCAGGGTTGGAAGAAACGGAGGAACACAAAATGAAAACGAAACTGCTCGCAATGTTGTTGTTGGCCGGAAGTACCGTATTTGCCGGACCCCGGTTTGGCTTTGGAATCGGTATCGGGGTCGGCCCCACCTATGTCGCGGGACCCCCGCCCGCACCCGTAGTCGAGTATGCGCCCACTTACTATCGCCCCGGGTATAGCTGGGTCGGCGGTTACTATTACCCCGTTGGTCCGCGTTGGAATTGGCGCGCCGGCTATTGGGCTCGTCCGCCATACGCGCATTCCTACTGGGTCGCGCCACGCTATTACGGTCACAGATACTACGGTGGTTATTGGCGCCGATAAACGGCTTGAGCGGTGCGGGGCTCCTAGAGCCCCGCTCTGCGATCCGACGAGTTCGTCTGCCCCCGTTGGAACTCCACACCGAGGGCCAGGTAGAGGAATCGCGTCCGTGTCGCGCGCCGAAAAACAAGCGCCCGTTTTGAGGCCCTTGCTTACGAAGCCTTCGGGTCCGTACTCTTGGGTTCGGACCGCTCCACGACGATCGTGAATTTCGCAACCAGTGCCGAAATTGCTCCCAGTCCCGCCAGCACTGGAGCCAGCACCGCTCCCACCGCCGCGACCGTCACCGGAATCTCCACGAACGTGTGTCCATTCACATCCTTCACGATGATGCGCTGAACGTTGCCTTCGTGAATCAGCGCCTTCACGCGATCCACCAGGTCTCGCGCCAAGACCTGAATCTCTTCGACGAAATTATGCAGCGCCACTGTTTTGCTCCTCTGCCGCGTATCGTATCCTAAGCCAGTAAACGCCTTGGCTAACCAATCGCCCGACCGCCGCGAGATCCTCGAGTTCATCGCCCTTGCCGCCGCTGCCGGCCGCTTTCCGGGTTTCGCGCGCTGGGTTTGCGCACCGCAGCATATGGAACATCCAACCGACGAGCCGCGTCCACATACCTACCAGCCGCTATTCTTCACCCCAGCCGAGTTCGCGGCCATCGACCAGCTTACGGAAACCATAATCCCCCGCGACGAATCTCCGGGCGCGCACGACGCCGGCGTCGCCGAATTCATCGACTTCATGGCCGCGAGCGACCCCGAAGTGCAGTGGCCTTTCCGCTACGGCCTGGATTGGTTGAATGCGCGGTCGCAAGCGCGATTTGGAGCAGCCCTCGCCGCCATTTCCGAAACGCAGATCGCCGAACTCCTGCGCCCGCTCGCTTATGGCGCCGCCCCTCCGGCCGATGCCGACGGCCGCGCCTTTTTCGCGCTCCTTCGCCGATATACCGTAATGGGTTATTACACCAGCCGCATCGGTCTCCAAGAGCTGAATTATCCCGGTTTGAAACTCTACTCCGAATCGCCTGCCTGCCCGCATGCCAACGATCCGGAACACAAGCATCTTCCGCCGCCCATTGTCTGATGCCTAAACAAATCTATGACGTCATCGTGATCGGAACCGGTGCAGGCGGCGGCATGGCCATTCACACCCTCTGCCAGGCCGGCGCGAAAGTCTGCGCGCTCAATGCCGGACGCCGCCTCAATCCCTCCAAAGATTTCCGCAACCACCGCCAGCCCTATGACATGAAATTCCGAGGCTTCGGCAGCCCCAAGCTAAGAGCTGAATCCATCGGCTACATGGATAACGAATACACCGAAGGCATTTGGGAGCACGAGCTCGCCTTCACCACTGCCCCCGGCACTCAATGGACCTGGCGCCGCTGTTTCGCCGTCGGCGGCAAAACGAATTTCTGGGGACGCTCCTCGGCCCGCTTCAGTGAAATCGATTTCCGCGCCGCCACGCGCGACGGCTACGACGTCGATTGGCCCCTCTCCTACTCCGAGATCGCACCCTATTACAGTCGGGTCGAGCGCATGATCGGCGTCGCCAGCACCGTCCAAAACCGGCCCAGCAATCCCGACGGCGAGTATCTCCCACCTATGAACTTCCGCTGCATCGATTGGATACTCCAGTGCGGCGCGCGGAAGACCGGCGTGCCCTATCTGCCGGATCGCATCGCGCAGCTCACTCGCCCGCGCGCCGGCCATCCCGCCTGCCACTTCTGCGGCAATTGCACAGAGGGCTGCGACGTCGGCGCGTTCTTCTCCACGCCCTGGTTCTTCCTGCCGGCCGCTGAAAAGACCGGGAATCTCGATCTGCGCCCCAACTCTCTCGTTCGCCACATCATCGCCGATGAGAATGGTCGCGCCTCTGGAGTCGCCTATGTCGATCGCGAGACCCGCCAGGAGCTTGAAGTCTACGGCCGCAACGTCGTAGTCGCTGCCTCTTGCGTCGAATCCGCGCGTATCCTGCTTAATTCCAAATCGCGCCGCTGGCCGGCCGGCATCGCCAATTCGAGCGGGCAGGCAGGCCGTAATCTCTGCGATCATCTCTACGGAACCACTGCGCGCGGCTACCTGCCGCAACTTCGCGGACAGCCCAGCTTTCCGGATAACGTTTCGGCTTCGACCGTCGCCTGGATGCCGCGCTGGCAAAATATCGAAAATCCGCGCCAGGAAAAATTCATTCGCGGCTACTCCGTCTATCCCGATGGCGGCTGCAGCGAATTCCCCGGCTATTATCGCGATATCGAGGGATTCGGCCGCGACTTCAAGCGCGAGATCAAACGCCGCTATCCCACGCCGGTTAGCTTTTATATTCAGGCGCCGTCTCAGCGCAGCGACTCCAACTATGTCGACATCGATCCCCAAGTGAAAGACGTCTACGGCATTCCCGTCGCGCGCATTCACTTCGAATGGGACCGCAACACGCTGCTGATGTGGGCTCACGGCAAACAAGTCTGCGAAGACTTGATTCGCGCGAGCGGCGGCGAATACACAGGCTGCGCCACTGAACCCGATATCCCCGGCACTAGCCTTCATGAAACCGGGGTTCTCCGCATGGGGAACGATCCGAACAAGTTCGTCACCAATCGCTTCGGCCAGACCCACGACGTGCCGAATCTCTATATCTGCGATGCCAGCGTCTTCCCCAATTGCACGGACAAGACCACCACCATTTCGATCCTGGCTTTTTCGCTGCGAACGTCCGAATACCTGCTGGAGCAGATGCGAAAAGCTTAAGCCGCGGCTTTTCTGCGCTCTTGCTGGCCCAGGAAATCTCGAATCAGCTCAATCGATCTCTTCGGTTGATCCGTTACCAGCACATGTCCCGCGCCGCGTATCAGCTCAAATCGCGCCCCGCGAATACGCGAGCAGAGCACTCTTCCGTTCTCTGGAGGCACCAGCCGGTCTTCGTCGCCATGTACAACCATGGTTGGCGCTGCGATTCGCGGGAGCCGCCTGTACGCGCTCCACATCAATATCCCTGCGAATTGATTCAGGAATCCTTTGTAGGACCACGTGCATCCGCACCGCACTCGCAAGTCTTCCTCAATCAGTTCGTCACGCGTAGCCTTGGCATACAGAAGAGGCCGAAGCGAGCGCTCGCGCTCTATACGATCGCTGTCCCACTGCCGCGGCGCATGCCGGAATTCAGGCCATTTACCGAAGAGCCCCCGCGAAGTCGTGCATCCCAGGATCAGGCTTCGAACGCGCTCCGGATATCTCAGTGTCAGCTCCTGGGCGATCATCCCTCCCATCGAAGCCCCTACCACATGGGCGGATTCCACGCCCGCTGCGTCCAAAACGGCCCGCGCGTCGCTCGCCATGCGCGCAATCGTGTACGGCCCGCGGGGAACGTCGCTCCGCCCCATTCCCCGGTTGTCGAAAGCGATCATCCGGTATTTGGCCGCCACTGCGGGCGCAATGCGAAACCACATCTCATGGGTAAAACTCAGCCCCATGATCATCAGCACGGGCGCCCCGCTACCCGCTTCGTCCCAATAAATCCTCGCATCCCTGTTCAGTACGTATGCCATCGGAAACAACCTTTTTGTGCTCTGCCCCTAAACCCGGAACATAATCAGGCCGATACTTAATCAGTGACGTACTACTAATAACAAGGATTCAGCCTGTGGAACCTCTCCAATATCTTTCAGCTTTGCTCAATGATCTCTGGACGGAAACCGACGGCCAAGACCTGGTCGAATATTCCCTCCTGCTTGCGTTCATAGCCATATCGACCATATCCATTCTGACCGGAGTGAAAAACAGCTCCGACACACTTTGGGATAAGATTTCGAATGCTCTGAGCTCTGCCGCGACATCGGCTAGCTAGACCCGATATCTGGGGGCAAACTTCGCAGCCATCGCTAGATATAGCCCCCCGGTCGCTTTACTTCTCGCATCTAGCCGACTACTATAGTTTCAGCCCCCGAGAATATCTCTTACGATAGGAAGGGTACTCTCTCGTTGCTCAAGCTGAAACGTGTCGAGATTCATGGCTTCAAGTCGTTCTACGACCGCACGGAAATGAAGTTTAACGGCAGCGGAATTGCTGCCGTCGTCGGCCCTAACGGGTGTGGCAAGTCCAACCTCAGCGATGCCATTAGCTGGGTTTTGGGCGAACAGTCCGCCAAGAGTTTGCGTGGCTCCCGGATGGAAGATGTCATCTTCGCCGGAACTCGCGACCGCAAGCCTCTGGGAATGGCCGCTGTTACCATGACGCTGGTGCCCGATGAGCGCGCCCTTGCCTCCGTTCACGCTCATCAGCCCTCCGCGCCGCATCTAAACGGCAACGTCCCACAATCCCAGGCGCCCGAACAGGCGCCGTTTAAAACGGAAGCTGCCAAGACAGCGGAGCGCTCTGGCGAAATCACCATCACTCGCCGCCTCTATCGCTCCGGCGACAGCGAATACCTGATCAACGGTCGCGCGGCTCGCCTCCGCGATATCCAGGACCTCTTTCTCGGCACCGGCCTTGGCCCCGAAAGCTACGCCATCATTGAACAGGGCCGCATCGGCCAGATCCTCAGCAACAAACCGCAAGACCGGCGAAATGTTATCGAAGAAGCCGCCGGCATAACGAAGTTCAAGACGCGCAAGCGCCTCGCCGAAGCCAAGCTCGAAAACGCGAAGCAAAACCTTTCCCGCGTCTTCGACATCATGGAAGAGGTAACGCGCCAGGTCAACTCGCTCAAGCGTCAGGCCGCAAAGACCCGCCGCTACACGGAACTGAAAGCCGAAGCCACCGGCTATCTTCGCCAAGTCCTCGCCGCGCGTTTCCGCATGCTTGAGCGCGAAACAGCCAAAGTGACGATCGAGCTGAACCTGGCCAACTCTGCGCTTGAGGAAGCTCACTCCGCCATTGCCGAGCGCGAGACATCTCAAACCTCGCTCGTCGAATCCTGCTATGCCAATGAAGAGCGCCTCACGGCCGCCCGCCAGCGGCTCGCCTCTCTGCATCTGGAAGCCGAGCGTGCCCGCGGCCAGCTCGAATATCAAAGCAAGCAGATCGAACAAATCGAGCGCCGCCTCGCCTCCGGCGCGCAGGAAGCGCAAGCTTTGGAAGCCCAGCAACACGAGCGCGCGGCCGCCTTCGAACGTCAGTCCATCGAGTTGGAAACGCTCGCCGCCGATTGCGCCTCCGCCCGGCAGCATCTTGAAGAAAGGTCCTCTGAACGGCAACAGAGCCAAGCTCGTCTGGCCGAACACGAACGCGCTCTCGAGGCCGCGCGTCAGAAGATGCTCCGCCTGCTCGGGGAATCGTCCGGATTCAAAAACCGCATCACTCAGGTCGACGCGCAGCTCGCATCCGTCGACCGCGATACCGCTCGCGCGAAAGCCGAAGAACAGCAATCGGAAAGCGATCTCGCTCGTCTGCAGCTAGCCAAGAGTCAACTCTCCGACCGCTTGGCCGCCCGTCAGACAGAGCTGATCTCGCTAACCGATCAACGCAACGCATTGCAGCAGGCCCTTCAAGAAAAACGAGCTAGCTTCAATGAGACGCGCCAGTCCGTCGACCGTTTGCGCAGCGATCACTCGCGCATTAAGGCCCGCAAGGATTCGCTCGAAGAGATAATTCTCCACCGCAGCTATACCACCGAAACCGTCAAGCGCCTCTTCACTGCCGTCGAACGCGGAAGGGCACAGGATCTCCGCCCGGTCGGCGTCCTCGCCGATTTCCTCGAAGTCGATCCGCAGCTCGAAAAAGCCGCCGAAGAGTTTCTGCATGACGAGCTGGAATACGTAGTCGTTCGCGACTGGTCCGACGCCGACCGCGGTATCGAGTTGATGCGCGGCGAAGTAGACGGCCGCGCAACGTTCCTCGTCGAAGACGCTCGCGAAGCCGCGGAATTCTCAGGCGAGTTGCCTCGCCCCGCCACTCAATCCGGCGCCCTCACACCGCTTGCCGATGCGCTCCGCTTCACCAACGGTATCGCCAACCTCCCGCTCCACCTGCTGCCGCGCATTTCCTACTGCTACGTCGCAACCGACCGGTCCATCGCTCGCCAGATGGCGATCCGATTCCCTCACTGCTGGTTTCTGTCTACCGATGGCGTCAACTATCATGGACAATCCGTCAGCGGTGGCAAGAAGACCGGAGCAGGCCCGCTCGCCCTCAAACGCGAGTTGCGCGATGTCTCCCAGCTCGAGAAGTCCAAGGCCGCCGAACTCGCCGCTGCTCAAACGAATCTCGCGGATCTGGAGCGCTCCATCGCCGCCATGGCCGAGCAACTAGAGTCGGTGCGCGCTCGCCAGCAGGCCGAAGAAAAAGATGTGCTGGCCCTCGATCATGAAAGTCGTAAGCTGGCCGAAGAGTTTCAGCGCACGCAGTCCCGTCTCTCTCGCGCGCGCCTGGAACTCGACAGGCTAGCCCGCGATAGTGTGCAGCTCAAGGCGAACGCCGCGCGTGACCGTGACGCTCTCGCGCAGTGCGAGCAGCTCCGGTCCCAGGAAGAGCGCGGCCTGGAATCCGCGCGAGACATCCTCGCCGGCCTCCAATCCGAAGTGGCGCGCGCCGCCGAAGAACACTCCAACGTTCGCGCCCGGCTCGCTGGCCTCGAAGAACGCCGCCGTTCACTGGCCGATCATTGCTCACGCATCGAGTCTCAGATTCGCGAGGCCGCTCAGCGCCAGAACGATCTCGCTCGGGAAACCGACCGCCTCACCAGCGAGCGCGCTCAATACCTGGCAAGCAACGCCGATCTCGATGCCAAAGCAACCGGCCTGAAGGATTCCATTGCCGCGGCGGACGCGGCTGTCAGCCGCTTGGCCGACCGCGAAGCAGAGCTGCGCGCCGCACTAGCCGCCGCCGACGAAGAACTGAAAGAGATGCGCCAGCGCGCGCAAACCCTCCAAGAACAGCGGTCGGAGCTGCACGTCTCTCTCGCTCGCGCAGAGTCCGATCTCAAACACCTCGAGGAGACTTGTCAAAACGAACTCGACGCCACGCTCGCTCAACTCGTCGAAGGAGTCGAAACCATCGCCGGGGAAGCAGCCATTCAGGAGCTCGATTCGAAATGGACCGAAGTGCGCCGCAAAATCGAAGCGCTTGGTCCCGTGAATTCGCAGGCGCTTGAAGAGTATGAAGAAGCGCAGCAACGCCAGGATTTCCTAAGCGCGCAGCGCCAAGACTTGCTCGATTCTATCCGCGATACCGAAAAGCTGATCCACGAAATCGATGCCGAGTCCCGCAAGCGCTTCACCGACGCCTTCCACGCCATCAACGCCAATTTCCGCGAGATGTTCAAAACACTGTTCGGCGGCGGCGTTGGCGAGATGCGCCTCAGCGATGAAGAGAATGCAGCCGAATCCGGCATAGATATCGTCGCCTCGCCTCCCGGCAAGAAGCTGCAAAGCATCCTGCTGCTCTCGGGCGGCGAAAAATCGCTGACCGCAATGGCGCTGCTGATGGCCATCTTCCAATACACGCCCAGCCCCTTCTGCATTCTCGACGAGGTGGATGCGCCCCTCGACGAGCCCAACATCGAGCGCCTCACCCGGCTGCTGCGCGACATGGCGGATCAAACTCAGTTCATCGTCATCACTCACGCCAAGCGCACCATGGAAGCCGCCCAGGCGCTCTATGGCGTCACGATGCAGGAACCAGGAATCTCAAAACTCGTCTCGGTGAAATTCAACCAGAACGCGCAAGCACGTCAACTGCAGCTCGATGCCAAACCCGAGCCTGCGCGCGACCTCGAAGCCGCCATAGCCTGAGCGGCCATCGCGCTTTAACGGAACAGCGACAACTCGATCGCCGCCGCCATCGCTTTATAGCCTTCATCGTTCGGATGTAGGTGGTCGCCGCTGTCATAGGCCGCAAGCATATGATCCGGATTGCCCGGATCCCGAACGGCTTTGTCGAAATCGATCACGCCGTCGAACGCATGACCGGTCCGGATCCACTCATTCACCGCTTTCCGTTTCGTGTCCTTTTCGGGCGAGTAATACCCGGGAAATGTCGTGCCCGCGAACGGCGTCAACGTTCCTCCGAAAATTTTCAGCCCGTGTTCGTGCGCCCGCTCTGCTATCTGCTTCAATCCCGCCATGATCTCTTCTGCGCTAACGGCTTCGGAGGCCGGCGCCGACGTCCCCGCGTGTCCAATGTCGTTGATCCCTTCGAGCACGATTACATAACGCGCGCCCGGTTGCGACAAAGCGTCTCGCTCGAATCGCGCCAGCGCATTCACTCCGAACTCCACATTGGTCTTTGCATCGTGCAGAATCCGATTCCCGCCGATCCCGGCGTCTACAACCGCAAGCTGCCTCCTGTTGTGCTGCGCGAGCAAGCGGCCGGCGAGAAGATTGGGCCAGCGCCGGTTCGCATCTACCGTCGAAGCCGCGCCATCCGTAATGGAATCTCCGAAAGCGACGATCGCCGCAGCCGTGTCGGGCGCCAGTACGTCAACTCCTTCGAGAAACACCCAGGATTTGATAGTTGCCTTCCCAGCGAATGACTCCGCGGCTGTTTGGTCTCCCCCGATAACGTAGTTCGTCTGCTGAGCCGAGTAGTGAATTCCCGCTCCGCCTGCCGCTTTCGAAAGATAAAGACTGATCGCCAGGTCGCTCGCCGCCGCCACATCCACCTTTACCGGATCGCTCAGCACCGGCGCATTCGGCGGAATAGAAGTCGACGGCCGGCCGCCGAACGTCAGCACCCGATCAGAGCCTGACACGATACCTGCTCCTTGCGCTCGAAGCGCGATGTGCGCGGCTCCAATCTCGAGTGTCCCATCTCCGTAAGCATTCGAAAGCCGCACGCGTACGCTGTTCCCTCCTATGCTCGTGTGGACGATCTCGCGCACGGTCTGGTTCTGGAACTCCAGGCCTTGCGCTCGCATCTTCTGTTCCTGCGCAAGTTGGGGCGACGGGCTCGCGATCCAGGTCGCAACCCAGTGTTCCGCGGGCGCCCCAAGCGCCCCGCCAGCCAATAACGACATAACAGCAAATGTGCATGAAATTTTCAGCATGTCGATAACGGCCCATGTTATCGTGGGCTCGCTTGTGAAAACCATCGGCATTCTTGGAGGCAGCAGCGACCAGGCTACGGCCGAATACTACGCCCGCATTAACAAGCTCATCAACGCGCGCCTGGGCGGTTGGCACACCGGCCAGATCTTGATCTACTCCATGGACTTCGCAGCCTCCGAGCATTTCGTCCGCAACGATCTCTGGGATGAAGCCGCCGCTTTTCTGGCCGACAAAGCGCAGCGCCTGGAACGCGCCGGAGCGGATCTGCTGATCTGCGTTTCAAACACGCTTCATCGCGTGGCCGACCGCATCGTCTCTGCAGTCGGCATTCCGTTTCTGCACATCGTCGATCCCACTGCGGAAGCGATCCGCTCCGCTGGCCTGAAGCGCGTCGGCCTGCTCGGCACCAAGCCCGTCATGTCGCTCGATTACCTAAAGCAACGCTATCGCGATTGTTTCGGAATCGAGATACTCGTTCCGTCCCCGCCACAACAAGATACGCTTGATCGAATCATCTTCGACGAGCTTTGCCGCGCCATCTTCACGGCCCCCGCCAAGGCGGCTTATTTACACGCCATCGACGCGCTCCATGCCCGCGGAGCCGAGGGCATCATTCTGGGCTGCACGGAAATTCCGCTCCTCATCGCTCAGCAGGACCGCCCGAAAATTCCCATGTTCAACACTCTCGCGCTGCACGTAGAAGCTGCTGTGGGGTTCGCGCTAGCCCCTTAGAGCGCAAGCGCTCTGTAGAAACCACAGTACGAAGCCCGGCGTCCCACGCGGTCTAATGACGGGACTGTGCGAGCGCCGATGCCCAACCAGCAACAGCAAATCGAAACGAATATTCCGCAACGATTGGACCGCCTGCCGTGGAGCGCCTGGCACACCAAGATGGTGATCGCGCTCGGCATCACTTGGCTGCTCGATGGCCTCGAAGTCACGCTCGCCGGTTCGCTCGCCAGCGTCCTCAAGAACAAAACTACTCTGGGCCTCACCGACATGGAAGTAGGAGCAAGTTCCACCGGCTACTTAGCCGGCGCGGTTGTAGGCGCCCTCTTCTTCGGCTGGCTCACTGATCGCCTCGGCCGCAAGAAACTCTTCCTCATCACTCTTGCGCTCTATCTCTCCGCAACCGCCGCTACCGCTTTCGCCTGGAACTTCTGGAGCTTCCTGCTCTTCCGTGTTTTCACCGGCGCAGGCATCGGCGGCGAATACGCCGCCATCAACTCCGCTATCGACGAGCTGGTGCCCGCCCCGGTCCGCGGCAACGTCGATCTGGTCATCAACGCGACCTTCTGGATCGGCGCCGCTTTCGGGGCCGGCGGAACCTTGTTTCTTCTCAATTCCGGCCTGGTCTCCCCCTCCATCAGCTGGCGCTTTGCCTTCGGCATAGGCGCCGCGCTCGGATTGATCATTTTGTTCCTGCGCAAATCAGTGCCCGAAAGCCCGCGTTGGCTCATGCTGCGGGGACGTGAGCAAGAGGCCGAATCCATCGTCGGCGATATCGAACAGACCGTCACCCGCGATAAAGGCCAATTGAAAGAACCGGAGGGCAATCTCAAAATTTCCGTTCGCGATCACACGCCCCTCCGCGACGTCTGGAACGCCATGATCCATGGTGAACCGAAGCGCTCTGTTCTTGGCCTGGCTCTCATGATCGGCCAATCCTTCTTCTACAATGCCGTATTTTTTACCTACGGATTGGTGCTCGTGCAATTCTTCAAAGTCAAAAGCGAGCGCGTTCCCATCTACATTCTTCCTCTCGCGCTTAGTAACTTTGTAGGACCACTCATCTTTGGCCGCTTCTTTGATTCCATTGGCAGAAAGAAAATGATCGCCGCCACTTACGGAACGGCTGGCCTGTTGTTACTTGGCTCAGCCATCAACTTTCTTTCGGGCGGCATGGGGCCGCTCGGCCAGGATATCTGGTTCGCCGCCATTTTCTTCGTCGCTTCCTCCGCCGCCAGCTCCGCCTATCTGACTGTCAGTGAAGTATTCCCTCTCGAAATCCGCGCCTTCGCCATTTCTATTTTTTACGCAGTGGGAACGCTCGTGGGTGGCGTCGGGGCTCCCACGTTATTTGCCCACCTCATTGCCTCGCACAGCCGTTTCCAGTTGTTCTGGGGCTATATTCTTGGCGGCGCTCTCATGCTACTCGGAGCCGGAACCGAGTTGAAGCTTGGCGTTAACGCCGAGAGACAGTCGCTCGAATCCATCTCGAAGCCGCTACAGGCCAGCGGCTAATCGGGCGACCGGCACTGTCGCCGGCCGATACTGCGGTTTTTTGCAGAGTAACCGCCCTGCCCGCCGGGTGCTCTTATAGACAAAACCTCGCACGGGATAAAAGAAACATGGCAGCCGTTCTCCGAGCCCTTTTCGGATATTGTTTCCTGATCTTCATGGTCCGCATTGCCGGCCGCCGCCCGGGTAAGCAGATTACTCCTTTCGAATTTGTTCTCATCTTCTTCATCGGAGGAGTAACGCTTACACCGATGGTCGGCGACGATCGCTCGCTCTCGAATGCCCTTTGCATCATCATGACCATAGGCATCACCCACTCCCTCATCGCTTGGCTGAAACAAAGATTTCCGGCGTTCGGAAGAGTCGTGGATGGCACGCCCTTGCTTCTTCTTGCTAAAGGCGAATGGCAGGTGGAAACCATGCGGCGAATGCGCCTGCAGGATGATGACGTCATGGCCTTGGCTCGCGATCAGGGCCTTCAAACACTCGAAGAAATCGATTACGCCGTCCTTGAGCGCAACGGCGAGATCAGCATCATCAAGGCTTCGTAAACATGCCGGCTCAAGCTACCAAACCGGTCGAAGATACCATCGCTAAAGTCAACGACGAAGTGGCCGTCGGCTCCGATCTTGAGTTTCAGCGCAAATGGTGGCGCTTCACCCGCCTGGTCTGGATCGTCTTCCCCCTCATCGTCGTCGCCGACCTGCTCGGATGCTTCGGCCGCGGCCCGCTTGCGAACGCCCGCATACAGACTCGGGACGGCTCCCTCGACGTCAAGTACGAACGGATCGAGCGTTTCAGCTCTCCTTCCATCCTGCGCATTCAATTCGGCCCCGCCGCCATTCACGACGGAAAGATCCAACTTTGGATGGATGAAAGCTTGATCCGGTCCCTAGGCAATCAGCGCATCATCCCGCAGCCCGCCGCTTCCGCCATCGGCAAGAATGGAGTTCTCTACACTTTCGACGCCACCGCGCTGCCCGCCGCCTCCGCCTTTTCACTCGAACCCATAAAGCCCGGGATCTTTCATCTGCGCATGCATGTGCCCGGCTGTGAAGAGCTCAATCTGACAATCTACGTTATGCCCTGACCGCCGTTCGCCATGTACACCATCCTTCACGCCATCGCCGGTTACTTCTTTTTGGTCCTCATCGTGCGCGTGCTGACCCGCCGGCCGGGCGCGCAATTGACCCCCTTTGAATTCGTCATCGTCTTTCTCATTGGTGGCGTCATCATTCTTACCACCGTCGGTAACGATCGCTCGGAGACCAACTCCGTTTGCGCGGTGGTCACTATCGTCTTGCTGCACCGCCTAGTCTCCTGGCTTAAGATACGTTTCCCTTCGTTCGGAAAGGTCGTCGACGGGATCCCGCTCGTGCTTCTCAAGGACGGGAAGTGGCAGACCGAAACCATGGAGCGCATGCGCCTCCAGGACACCGACGTCATGGCCGCGGCTCGCAACAAGGGCGTCAAAACGCTTGCTGAAATCAAGTACGCCATCCTGGAGCGTAATGGCGCCATCAGCATTATTCAATCCAAGTCATAGTTCCACCCGCGCGCGAGGCTGAATGCGATTTGCCGCGCGCATGCAGCGCATCGGCGTCGAATCGGCGTTCGACGTCCTGGTCAAAGCTCGTGAGCTTGAAGCTCGCGGCCGCCACATCGTTCATCTCGAAATCGGTGAACCCGATTTTCCAACCCCGCTTCACATCGTCGAAGCCGCGAAACTCGCGCTCGATGAAGGCTGGACCCACTACGGCCCCGCGCAAGGTCTTCCGGATTTGCGCGACGCCATCGCCGCGTATATCTCGCGCACTCGCTCTATCCTTGTCCACCCGCGTAACGTATGCGTGGTTCCCGGCGAAAAACCCATCCTCTTCTTCCCCATGCTCGCCCTGCTCGAACCCGGCGATGAAGTCGTTTATCCGAACCCCGGCTTTCCCATCTACGAATCCGTCATTCGCTTCCTTGGCGCCACCCCCGTTCCCATCCCGCTGCTCGAAGATCGGGGCTTCTCTTTCGATCTCGATCGTCTGCGCGATAGCCTGACGCCGCGCACCCGTCTGCTGATTCTCAACTCGCCCCAGAATCCGACTGGCGGCCTCATTTCCGAAGGCGATATCCGCGCCATCGCCGATATGGTGCGCGACCGCGACCTCATCGTCCTCTCGGACGAAATCTATTCGCGCATTTACTACACCACCCGCCCGCCTTTTTCCATCGCCAGCCTCCCCGGCATGCTCGAAAAGACCATCATCCTCGACGGTTTCTCAAAGACCTACGCCATGACGGGCTGGCGCATCGGCTATGGCGTGATGCCCGAACCGCTGGTGGACGCAGTCAACAAGCTGATGGTCAATTGCAACTCTTGCACCGCGAGTTTCACTCAGCGCGCCGCCATCGCCGCGCTCACCGGCCCTCAGACCGACGTCGCAAACATGGTCGTCGAGTTCCGCCGGCGTCGCGACGCCTTCTGCGCCGCGCTCAACACAATCCCCGGCTTCCGCTGCGCTCTCCCGGATGGCGCTTTCTATGCATTCCCTAACATCTCCGATACCGGCATGGCCTCTCATGGGCTCGCCGATCTTCTGCTCGATGAAGCCGGCGTGTCTTGTCTCGACGGCGGCTCTTTCGGCGAGTTCGGTCAAGGCTATATCCGTTTTAGTTACGCCAATTCTCTCGAAAACTTACTCGAAGCCGCGCGCCGTATCGCGGCCGTTTCCGGCCTGTGGACTTCGGCGCGATAATGAGAACGTGCAAGGACTCGTTGCACGCGCGTTCACGTTCCTGGTGGTATCCATGGCTCTCCCCGCCGCTTCCCCTCGGATTTCTATCATCGACTCCGGATCTACAAATCGCCCCGGCCTGACCGTTACCGTCGACCAAACCGGCAACGCCACAGTCGAGCCGCGCAACGCTCAGGCGCAAACTACTACGCTCGCCGCGGAGCTGTCTAATCAGTTGATGAGCGACGTCAAAGCCGCCGGAACACTCAGCGCATTGCCGGCGCAGCACTGCCCCAAGAGCGTCTCCTTCGGCTCCCGTCTCTATCTAGAGTTCAACGGCGACCGCTCACCCGACCTAAGCTGCTCGCCCCAGTCAGATCCTCGCGCCGCCGCCTTGCAAAAAGATGCCAACACCATCCTCGACACGGTGCGCAAGCAACTCGGCATATCGCGCCTTCGCCCCGTTCGCCCCATCAAACCCGTCCAGTAGTAACTTCGCTGGGCCCTGGCGCTCACGTAAGATAACAGCATGAGTGATTCCGGCTCTGCCGCAGACTCACCTTCCGAGGTCAAACACGTCCGCTGGGACGACATTCCAGTGGAGACTCTGAATCCGCTCTTCGATCGTCAGCTAGTCGTCGGCGCCCAAATCATGGTTGCCCGAATTGTGCTGAGAGCGGGCTGCGTCGTTCCACGCCACAGCCACATGAACGAGCAGATTTCTCAAGTTCAGTCGGGTTCCATTCAATTCAACATCAACGACCGCGAAATCGTCGTCCGCGCCGGCGAGTTCCTGTGCATCCCGCCCCACGTGCCGCATTCAGCCGTAGCGCTCGAAGACTTCGTCGGCATCGATATCTTTACCCCGCCGCGCGCCGATTGGCTCGCGAAAACCGATCAGTATCTCAGAACCTGAAGTGCGGAGCACCGCCCGCGGCGCGGCTCGATGTATAATCGACCCGCCCTCTATGATTCAATCCTTACCTGCCTTCCTGCGGCGAATCGCGCCCGCGGTTCTCTCCGCCGCTCTGCTTTCGGTCCTCGGCGCATCCCTTGCCGCGGCTGCCGCGAACAAACCCGCCCCAATTTTAGGCGCCTATTTCGAAGAATGGAGCATCTACGGCGCCGACTACAACATCTCCGACGTCCAAAACAGCGGCGCGGCCTCTAAGCTCACTCATCTTCTATATGCATTCGCCAATGTTTCTTCCAGCGGCCAGTGCGCCATCGCGGATTCATGGGCGGATTATCAAACCCCCTATCTGCCCTCCGTCAACGGCCAGCCCTACACCGGGCCGCTATATGGAAATTTCGCCGCACTCCAACAGCTCAAGCAACTTCACCCTAACTTGCACGTGATGATCTCCATCGGAGGCGCCTCGGCCGCCAACACTGCCAACTTCTCGACCGCCGCCTCTACCGCCGCCGGCCGCCAGCAGCTCGCCTCTTCCTGCATCTCCATGTTCGTCCAAGGCAACATCGCGCAAGGCATCTCCACCGGCGCTCTGTTCGACGGCATCGATATCGATTGGGAGTTTCCCACCTCCAGCGACAAACTCAACTTCACCGCGCTGCTCGCCGAATTCCGCCATCAGCTCAGCGCTCTGACCGCCCACACTCATAAGAGCTACCTGTTGAGCATCGCGGCGCCGGCCGGCTCGCAAAATTACTCCAATATGCAACTCGCCGCGGTCGCAGCGCAGCTCGACTTCCTCAACATGGAGACCTACGATTATCACGGCACTTGGGAAAGCACAACGAACCACGCCGCGCCGCTTCTCGATTCCCCCTACGATCCTGCCGCCGGTCAGGGCCTCAACATTGAATCCACCATCTCCGCCTATCTCAACGCCGGCGTCCCTGCGTCGAAGATGCTGCTCGGCGTTCCTTTTTACGGCCGCGGTTGGACCGGCGTTCCCGACACTAACTTTGGTCTCTACCAAACCTCAACTGGCCCCGCGCCGTCCCCTTCCGGCGATACTCTCGCCACCGATGGCGTCGCTACCTTCCGCACCCTGGAGCAGTTCCCCGGCGCCAATGGCTACGCCTCCCATCGCGACTATTTCTCTCTCGCCGATTGGCTTTACAGCCCATCGCTCACCACCTTCTGGACCTATGACGACCCCGCCACCGTCGCCTACAAAATGGCCTACGCCAAGCTCCGCGCCGGCGGCCTTGGCGGCGCGTTCGGTTGGGCTCTCAAGGACGACGACGCGAACGCGACTCTTGTCAAGACCATGGCGCAAGGTCTCGGCATTTCAAGTCATTAACGCCGTTCAAACCGATTAAATGCATTCGGCCCGGCGTTTCTTTGATTTCGGGCCGAATGCCTTCCCATATCCGCAAATCCCTCGCATTTCTTGACGCATACTCCAAATTGCGTCAAAATCTCTGTACGAGATCACGCGTCCTCATGGGCGGACGCCTCCCTGATGTTCGATTCATTTCTCCGCCGAAACCTGAAGCGTGCCGCGGCCTGCGGTTTGATCTTCGCCTTTTATCTGGCCGCCCGTTTGCCCATTCTCTCCACCACGGAACGCTCTCGTCTCGCCTCTGAGTTTCGCTTCGTACAAAGCACGCTGCCCGTCGTTCCCGGCCCTGAAATCCGCGCCACCCGTCCCGTGAACCCGAGCCTGCGACACATTGCCGGATGGATCTCTTCGGTAGGCGCCGGCGTCGCGCTCTCCGATATCGACGGCGACGGCCTTCCAAACGACCTCTGCTATGTGGACGTTCGCACCGATCAGGTCATCGTCGCCCCCGTCCCCGGCACCGGAAACCGTTATCAACCGTTCGCCCTCGACCCCGGCCCCAGGCTCTTTAACCGCGCGACCATGGCGCCCATGGGCTGCCTTCCCGGAGACATGAATGAAGACGGCCGCATGGACCTGCTGGTCTACTATTGGGGCCGCACCCCCATCGCTTTTATTCAGAACGCTAATCTGACGTTCACTCCCACCGAAATCGTTCCCGATGAGCGATGGTTCACCAACGCCGCCACTTTCGCCGACCTCGATGGCGACGGCCATCCGGATCTCATCATCGGCAATTATTTTCCCGATGGCGCTCATGTCCTCGATACCGCGAGCGCCGAACGCGAATCCATGCAGCACTCCATGTCCCGCGCTCTCAACAGCGGCGAGAAGCATATCTTTTTATGGTCGGGCGAAAACGGTTCGTTCTGCTTCAAAGAGGTGAAAGGTGTTTTGCCCGATGCGATCAACCACGGCTGGACGTTAGCGGTAGGCGCGCAGGATCTGGACGGCGATCTGTTGCCCGAACTTTATTTCGCCAATGATTTTGGCCCTGATCGGCTGCTTCACAATCTCTCGACCCCCGGTCATCTTAAGTTCGAACTTCTCGAAGGCGCCAAGGATTTCAGCACGCCGAGTTCAAAGGTGCTGGGTCACGATTCATTCAAGGGCATGGGTGTCGATTTCGGCGACATCAATGGCGACGGCCGCCCCGATATCTTCATCAGTAACATCTCCGCTCCCTACGCTCTTGAAGAAAGTAACTTGCTCTTCGTAAGTACCGGCTCGCCCGCTCTTATGAAGAAAGGCGTCGCCCCTTACATCGATCGCAGCGAGCCACTGGGATTGTCTCGCGCGGGCGGTTGGGCCTGGGATTGCCGCCTGGTAGACCTGAACAACGACGGAACCCCCGAAGCTCTCCAGGCGGTCGGCTTTTTAAAGGGGGCCATCAATCGCTGGCCCGAGTTGCATGAAGTCGCGATGGGTAACGATGAGCTTCTATCGAATCCCGATAACTGGCACGACTTCAAACTCGGCGACGAATTGAGCGGTCACGACCATAATCCGTTTTTCGTGCGCGCCTCCGACGGCCGCTACTACGATCTCGCTCGCGAGATCGGGCTCGCACAACCGCATATCAGCCGGGGCATCGCAATCGCCGATGTCGATGGCGACGGCCGTCTGGATTACGCCATCGCGAACCAGTGGGAGCCGTCCATCTTCTTGCATAACGAAAGCCCCAATGTCGGCCGGTTCCTCGGGCTCAGGCTTCGTATTCGCAATCGCGCCGCCATCGGCGCCTGGGCCCAAGTACAACTTCCCAACGGCCGATCGATGAATGCCCAAGTGGACGGCGGCACTGGGCACTCAGGAAAGCGCAGCCCCGATCTGCACTTCGGCCTCGGCCAGATCCCGCCCGATACGCCGCTGAAGGTAAACATCCGGTGGCGCGACATCGCGGGTATTCATGAAAAGCATCTCGCCCTCCAGCCCGGCTGGCATACGGAGAATCTCGAAGATGCCCCGTGAGACTTCCTGGTCAAGCGAGCGCCGGCTTGCGGGTCTGAGGCGCTTCGCCATCGCCATTACCGTCTTCAACCTGCTCGGCCACTTCTGGTTTGGGTTCGAGGAATCCTGGGCGCAGCTCTTCGTTTCACTCGCCGCCGCCTATTCCGCCGAGATCGCTCTCGAAGCCCTCGACGCCAGGGTGAATCGCCGGAAGGCCGCCTACACCGGCGGGTTCGTACCGCTCGTCAATTTCCTGCTTTCCGCCCACATCACAGGCCTGGCCATCGCCATGCTCTTGTATGCGAATGATCGGCTCTGGGTAATCGCCTTTGCTGCCGCGACCGCGATCGCCTCTAAGTCCATCTTCCGAGTAGCGGCCGGAAAGGGTACTCGCCACTTATACAATCCTTCAAACTTAGGAATTACCGTAACTCTCCTGTTATTTCCCTGGGTCGGAATCGCGCCGCCGTATCACTTTACTGAGAATCTGCCGCCCGCCGGCCGGTGGATCGTACCCGCCATAATTATCGTCTCGGGTAGCTTCTTGAATTGGCGGTTTACTCGCAAGCTTCCGCTCATCGTGGCGTGGCTATCTTGTTTCTTCTTACAAGCGCTGTTCCGGCATCAGTTCTTCGATGCAAGCTTCACGGGCGCTCTTCTGCCCATGACAGGAGTTGCGTTCATTCTCTTCACCTTTTATATGTTGACGGACCCCGGCACTACTCCCACTAATGCCGTCGCCCAGATCGCCTTCGGAGCGTCCGTCGCTCTGGCCTACTGCGCCTGCATGCTGCTGCACATCGTCTTCGGGCTTTTCTTCGCGCTCACTGCCGTTTGCACGGTCCGCGGCATCGCCCTCTATGCTCAATCCTGGCGCCGCCAACCCGCTCCCAGCGAAATAAAAGTGGAGGAAGCTTTGGCAGCCTCCGCCTGACCTTCGCCCCCCTACCGTCTCGCCCCAAGTTGTGCAATGAGACAATCTCCTTTCACCACTCCAGGAGGCCAAATTTGAATCGATTCCTGCTAACGCTCCCGCTCGCTCTTTCGCTTTCGGGCATTGCACTCGCCCAACATCAAGCCATCGGCTTCCAGAAGGGCATGCCCTTCAGCGAAGGCTACATCGCCGGCAACACGCTCTACGTCGCCGGTCAACAAGGTCCGGATGAGCACGGCAATGTAACCGGAACCGACATCACTCTACAAACCACAAAAGCAATCGCCGCTGTGGAAAAGGTAGTCAAGCAGGCGGGCTTCCAAATGACCGATCTCGTCTCCGTCACCGTGTATGTGACCGACCTGAATGACGTACCGAAGATGAACGAGGTCTACAAGAAGCTGATGCCCGATCCCAAGCCCGCTCGCGCTACCGTGCAAGTCGCGGGCCTCATCGGCGGCGCCAGAATCGAAATTTCGGCCATCGCTGCAAAGCCCTAAACGGGCGCCGCGTCTTAACCGGCCGTCCCATCCGGCTTTGCGCCCGGCACTCGCTTCATTAGCAAATCGATCTGGCCCGCATGATGCGAAATATGCTCGCACACGTGGAACCATAAACAGTAATTGTTGATCGGGCCGCCGCCCCAACCTGGCTGCTTCAGCGGCGTCAGCAGCCACGCGTCGTCGCGTTTGGCGAACTCCGCCAGAGTCTTCTCTCGAGCTTCGCGAATGGCGTCTTGGTAAAAGGCAATGTCGTGGCCTTTAATCGAAGCACGGCCTGCATCGCCGAGATCCATCGCCGCTCCCCACTTCGCTTTATAGTCGGCCGGATACTCGTTGAATTGCTCATTGTCGAAAGTCATCCGCTGATACAGGACTTCGGTGGCGGTCAAGTGCAGCATCAGAGCGCCAATTGTGTTCGCGTTCTTGTCTAAGAGGTAGTCGAGATCCTGCTGCTTCAACTCGCGCGTCGGCCCCAGTACCGCAAGCTCCATCCATGTGAGCATTGTTACCAGCGTTCCCACATGCGGGCTGTATCCTGAACGCGGTCCGATCAAATTGATCGTCGCTTTGTCGTATGGAGGAGCCATCTTCGGTAGCGGAACTGATTTCGGTTGAGCCGGAGCGGTGTTCGTTTGACCGAACGCCGGCGCCGCGCCCGCAAACGCCATCAACGAAGCCGATCCCGCGAAGAAGTTACGGCGAGTAAACATCAAGCAATCAGGTAACATGTGCAATCCTCAAATGAACTTACGTCAGTGATAGCACATAAACGGGCGGATCGCTAACCGCGCCCTCAAAACTCCTGATATAAGTTCACCATTCTGATCGACCTGTATCCTACGTTTTGAGGAAAAGCTTCTTCGAATCGAAGCTGGCCGCCGGGAGTGTATTCGACGCTACGCGAATTGTTGCTATTGATGAAGCCGAGAAAGAACACATAGTTGCCGAGTGGCAGAAGTTCCGCGCTTCCCGTGGCGATTGAATAAGCGCCCAGATCCAGATTCTCGACCGCGGTCGCAATCTTGTGTGTTTCGTCAAGGCTCCAGGATTGGCCCCGGCTATCGTTTTGGTTGCTGCCATTGCCGCAGAACTCAGACGACTCGGTGATCCGCGTATTGCCGTTGTCGAACAGTGTCAGGAGACCGTTTGCCGCGAACGTCGTATCGTGCTCGTGCGAGAACCAGGGGCACGCGTCGCTAGATTTCACCGTAAAGTCGCCTTCGCGTCCCAACTTCCAGATGTCCGGCTGGTCAGGAGCCGCCGCTCCGTTTTGGTAATTGAGCTTCACGACCCAATCCTGATGGCGTATAGAAATGATCAGATTGCCGTCGGGCGCCGGAGAAAATGCGTTCGAGTGCGTCCAGTCGTTCGCTACCGAATAGCCCGGCTGGTACAAATGCGGACAACCAGCGTTGCCCTGCGCGCACGTTTCGCCAAGCACTGCCGGACGCAGCAGATTCAAATTATCGAATTCATTCCAAAACCACTTCACCTGAAGATTCGAATCCACGACGATCGCCATATCCCCGAGCACGTCCACGTTGCCAGAACCCTGATTGGCTATTTTTTCCACGCTGCCGATAAATCCGGTATCGCCATTCGGAAAGCGGAACACCTCGTGATGAATGGACGTAATCGGATCGGTCGAAAAGCGCGACGTCAGTTGCGCGCTGATCGCCGTCACATTCGTTTCGCGAATCAGATTGCCCGCCATATCGTATTCGCGCAGCAGCCGACGGTTGCCTGCAATGCCCGAATTATCGTCTGCCGTTCCAAGAAAAGTTCCGCCGGGAACCGGTCGAGTCAAGTATCCGCCCGTACTTTGATACGCCGGAAGATACCAAATCACGTTCCCCACGCTGTCGGTCGCAAACGGAACGCCCTGCGTAGGCGACGTGAGCGCCACCGGGTGACTCGTCGTCCCTTCAGGCGTCGGCACGGCGTAGTTTTCAAGCGTGATTCCCGAAGGAATCGGCCCGGTCGTATAGCTCAGAGTAGCTCCCGCAACGTCGCTGCCGCCGGTAATCACGTGTCCCTGGATGATGTACTGCGTGGAAGGGCGCATGCCGCCGATGTAGAAGTTCATGCTGGTCGTTCCATTGCAAGACTTCGGCGATGTTACCCACTCGTAAGTGCTCGATGTCCTCCTGAATTCGACTTGCATGCTGGAACCGGACGCGCATGCCGGCGCGCTAAACAATGCAACCAAGGGATGAGCCGTGCTATTGACCACCGGTGTGCTGCCCGTCACGCGAGAGGTGATGACGAACGTCTGCGACGTTGTAGCGCTCGTGCCGGACGATTCCTGTGCGATGACTTGTATATCGTAGGCGCCTTCGGAATTCGATTCCGTCCACGGAAACTGATTCACACTCGAGTAATCCCGCAGTACTTGCAAATTGCTGGCGGAAGTCCCCGCACTGAATTGATAAGTGAACGTTGCGCTCGAATTCGTGGAGTCGCTTGCAAGCGCCGTCCAGGTAACCGTGGCGCCCACTGGCGCGGTGTTGACACTCGGAGTGAGCGTTAGCGTAACGTTTGCCGCGGCGAGATGAAGGAAAAGGAAAAAGCAGGGGGAAGCGGAAAGAATGGTTTTCATGAGCGGATAATCGGCGCTGAAGTAATGCCAGCGCCGGAAAAACTATATCCCTGGACTTCTCTGTGAGTCAACGCACAGCAGTTCCGGTACCGCTATCCCGTACTGCTATGCCGGTCAAGTCGTGTTGTTAATGCTCCGCTTGGCTCGCATGGTCCGAAAACTCAGCCGTGCCCTCTTGGCTTGGGCTAAATGAATTCAGTCGGGACGCATATTCCTTGGTATCAGCTACAAAAGGCCGATCGTCTCTGATCGCAAAAGTACCGTCGGCATTCTTGCAAATGGTTTCCACCACGGGAAGGTAATCAGCGTAGATATGCTCCGCAACGATAGTCTGAACGTCGACGAGACGGAGAAGCAACCTTGCACAAAGGACTTTGTCCTCCTCGGTTCCAGCAGCGATCACTTTGATCCTGTCTTCCGACACGTCCAGGTACTGCCTTGTATGTCGAGGGCTGATATGCGCGACATCGCTGAGATATCCGTATAGACGTCCGACACCGGGTACTAATCTTGCGAGTTGGCGGACTGCTTTGGGAGCCGTTACCGACTCCAGCTCTTCGGGTGTCTTGGATTGATGCGAAGCATAAATCCAGGCGATCTGTTCCAGTAGCGCACGGGCAACGGTGAACGATTCTGCGCCATGGCCTAGTTTTAAGAGTATCCCGCAGGCGCGCAAGGTGCTTTTCGATCTCAGTAGAGTTGCGGTCGCGAACACGAAGCCAATATCGTCTGGCTTATCAGGGATGTCCGCGATTCGGTCGATTATTCTGTTGGAGTAGCTGGTAGCGGCCTGTAATGCTTCCGCAATCACCCTTCTCGGGCTAAGCCCCTGAGTTGCTGCGTCGATTTTCTTCTTAACATACCTTTTTAGCGTATAGTCGACGGAACTCAGACACAATTTCCAGCTTATTATTGCGGCCAAAACTCGGCGCTTTAGCTCAGGCGGACAATCAAATGGTAAAGCGACGCACGGAGGATATTGGCCCACAATATCGAAGTCGCCGTGGTCTGAATGATATCCGGCAAACACGTCTCCATCGCCATAATTCCCTCTGGACATACCTATTGTGCCGTCGTTACGCTGCCGGAAGCATTTTACCGAGTGGCTGTTGCGTGTGTCAAAAATTGGCACAGTAATGTGACCGTTACCCCTGACACACACCCGAGACATACGTAAGAGAGCGATCCGGAGACATGGGTGACACCTGCCTTGAAAAGAACAGATAAAACAAGCCATGGGCAAAATGCTCTGTGATAGATAGACGAATGCCCTTCGTGATTCGGCTCAAAGACGACGGGAGCACGCGTCGTTGTGCCGGGAATTCGAGATCTCGCGCAAGACAGGCTACAAGATCCTTGACGGCTACCAGGAATGCGGATTGGGGAGCTCAAGGTTCGGGCGCGGCACCCCCACTGCTACGCCAAGAGCTTGCCAGCGCAGCTGGGTATCCGGTATGGACATTTGTGTAATTGGCGTCCCCAAGGGGATTCGAACCCCTGTTATCGCCGTGAAAGGGCGGTGTCCTAGGCCGGGCTAGACGATGGGGACGCTACCGAAGGCGGGTCAAGCCTCTCCCAATGTAACAGAGCGTTCCCCCCGCTCAACACGTCCCCGCCAGCGCTTAAAGCGTGTGCAAATACGCCAGCACGTTCGCCTTGTCATCCGCCGACAGCATGTCTCCGTATGCCGGCATCCCGTTTCCGCCGTTATTGATCTGCGCCAGCACGTTCTCGTCGTTTACCGGCTTCCCATTCTGTAGCGTCTTACGCTTGAACAATCCCTTTAGAGACGGGCCCATCTTCTTCTCGTCTGTGTCCGTGTTGTGGCACACCTGGCATTGTTCAAATACCTCTTTGCCCTTTGCCGCGTCGCCCTTCTGGGCCCTGTGCCCCATCGCCACTCCCACTCCGAGCACCGCAAATAGAACAGCCGAACCTGCAATCGCAATTGTCTGGCGAATCATCTTTGGTTATCTCCCGCCCCTCCGGGCTTCCGAGTTTCAGTCTACAGTGTTTTGGAAGCCCGTCCGCCCCGCCCGCGCTTCGCATAACCTGCTATGAACAGAGATTAACGATACCGAAACTTCATTTCACCCCAGCTTCGTCCAACAATTCGACATACGACTTCTCCCCGAACTCGTTCTGGGGCCGCGCGCACTGTCGCGCGTCTTGCGGGATAATAAAGGTATTTCCATGCTCCGCCGAGCGCTCCTATACTCGATCTGTCTCTCGACTTCCTATGGCGTCGCCTTCGCCCAAAGCGATGCTCCGCAAGCCGTTCCTGAGCAACCGGTCCCCAACATGACTATCCCGCCGCAAGCCGGTCGGGTCGCGCTGTTCCCCGAAGACGCTCTCAAGCCCGGCATGCAAGGCGTCGCCTGGACAGTTTTCCAAGGCAGCCGCCCCGAACCCGTTCCGGTCGAAATAATCGGCGTGTGGCAGAACATGTGGGGACCTCATCAGGACATCATCGTCGCGAAGCTGGGCGGCAAAGCCATTCGCACCAACGTCGCTGGCGGCATGAGCGGCAGCCCCGTCTACATCGACGGCAAACTGGTCGGCGCCATCGCTCTCCGCCTCAGCACTTTTTCCCCCGACGCCATTTGCGGCATCACGCCCATCCGCCTCATGCTTGAAGTCAAGGAGTTCGATAAGTCTCGCCCCGCCGGCAGCCGCACTCCCGACAAGATCCAGCAGGCAAGCGAAACCGTCGAGCTGCCCAGCGGCCTCGCCGCGCGAGTCATGGCCGCCGCTTCCTCCGGCTCGCTTCCCGAAACGCCCTTGATGACGCCCATCGCGACCCCCATCTCCTTGTCCGGCTTCACCGACGAGGCCGTCCGCGAGTTCGCGCCCGCCTTCAACCAGCTCGGCCTCGCCGTGTCGCAAGGAGGTTCCGGCGGCGCTCTCAATTCCGCTACTCCAGCCAAGGATTGGGCTTCTTCTCTTAAGCCCGGCGAAGGCGTCGCCGCGGTGCTCGTCTCCGGCGACATGACCATGACCGGCGGCGGCACTGTCACCTATAACGACGGCAAGCGCATCCTTGCCTTCGGCCATTCCATGTTCAACCTTGGCCCTGTCGACATGCCCATCGCGAAAGACGACATCTTCTGGACGCTCGCCTCCGCCTATCAGCCCACCAAGATGGGCAACGCTTCCGAAGTCGTCGGCGCTCTCCGCCAGGACCGCCATAGCGGCATCGAAGGAGAACTCGGCGCCACCGCCCAGATGATCCCCGTCGCCATGCACGTGCGTTCCTACAATCGCGACAATAGCGTTCGCGGCTCGCGCGACTTCCACTTCAACGTCTTCGTCGACCAGAAGTGGACGCCCTATCTCATGATGGCCACGCTCTTCAACTCGCTCTCGAACCTCAACGATTTCTCCGAGGAAGCCTCCTATCGCCTTCATGGCGAACTACAGGTAGAAGGCCAACAGCGCATTGAACTCACCACCATGCAAGCGCCGGCCGAAACGCCCGTGCCCACTCCCATGCTGCTCGCCGGCTGGTGGGGCGATAAATTCAACCGCCTCTTCGTCAATTCCGCCAAACTCCCCAAGCTCAACGCCGTTAACGTCACGGTGGACCTGCTCCCCGAGCGCCGCATCGCCCAGATCGAATCGGCTTGGGTCGCAGATAACAAAGTCGCCGCGGGCGCTACGGTCCCCGTGAAAGTTTACCTCCGACCCTATCGCGGCGACCGCATCGAGCGCACCGTCGACGTCAAAATTCCCGCAGGCCTTAGCCGCGGCGAGCACGAAATCCTGTTCAGCGACGCCGACACCCTCAGCCGGTTTCAAAACATCGCAAGTTCCCTCAACCGCATTGAAGATATTCCGCAGACCGTCGCTATGCTCAACGAAGAGCGCAGCAACAATCGCCTCTACGTCTCCCTCATTCGCTCGCAGCCCACCGTCTATTCCGACGAAAAGGTTCTGCCTAGCCTGCCAGCCTCCGTGCTCAACGTCATGCAAAGCGGCCGCGCCACCAACCACGAATTCGTAAGCTCGCCCGAGAGCGCGCACGAGCAGGCCTCCGTACCCTTCGACGTGGTCGTCACCGGCAACTACTCGCTCAAAATCTACGTAAACTGAACCAACGCCCTCATGCGCAACCAAACCGGCCTGTTCCGGGCCGCCCTTCTCGTCCTGTTTGCCGTCGCGCCACGACTCTCGTTCGCCGTCGACACTCACATCTGGGAGCAGTCCGACGAGAGCGACTTCAACCGCGGCGCCCCCAAGCACATTTCCATTCGCAGCGACGGCCACATCACTCTTGCCCCGGCCTTCAAGGAACTGGATAGCACCAGCGTCCCTTATCTATGGGCCGTTGCCGCCGACTCGAAAGGCGCTCTCTACTACGCCGGAGGCGCCCCCACCGCCGCCACCGCGAAAATCTTCAAGCTTCCTCCGAACGGCAAGCCTCAAGTCTTCGCCGAACTCACCGGGCTCGAAGTGCATTCACTCGCCGTCGATTCCCAGGATCGAATCTACGCGGCTGTTCTGCCCGATTCGAAGATCTATCGCATCGATAATTCCGGCAAGCCCACGCTCTTCTTCGATCCCAAGTGCAAATACGTCTGGGCCATGCTCTTCGATCGCTCCGGCAACCTCTACGTCGCAACCGGTGATTCCGGCCTGATCTATCGCGTCTCTCCGGACGGCCACGGCGCCGAATTCTTCAATACCGGCGAAACCCATGCCCGCAGCATGATCCTCGATAGCAAAGGCAACCTGATCGTCGGCACCGAGCCGAGCGGCCTGATTCTCCGCATCTCGCCCAACGGCCAAAGCTTCGTGCTCTACCAGGCCGCCAAGCGCGAAGTCACCGCGGTCGCCGAACACGACGGCGTCATCTACGCCTCGGCCGTCGGCAGCAAGCCCGCCGCCGTCTCCGGTCCTCCGCCCGTTTTGCCGGCGACTCCCCCGTCCATCACACCCTCGGGCGCCCCGCACTCTGGAACCAACCCTCCGACTCTGCCGCCCGCCGTCGGCTCTTTCAGCGCCTCTGTCACCGGCGGCTCCGATCTCTACCGCATAGAAAAAGACGGTTTCGCCGAGCGCATCTGGAACTCTTCGAGCGATCTCATTTACGCCATCGCCTTCGATGCCTCCGGTAAACCCATAATCGGCACCGGTAACAAGGGCGTAGTCTATCGCATCGACTCGCCTCAGCTCTCAACCGAGCTTCTAAACACGCCTCCCACCCAAGTGACAGCGTTCCTGCCCGGCCCTCATGGAGTGATCTACGCCGCTACAGGCAACGTCGGCAACCTGTACTCCATCGGCCCAGCCATTGAGATGTCCGGAACGCTCGAAAGCGAAGTTCTCGACGCCAACGACTTCGCGCGCTGGGGCAAGGCCCACCTCACCGCTAACCTGCGTTCCGGCGCCGCCACCCTTGAAACTCGCAGCGGCAATCTCAACAACCCCGAAAACAGCTGGAGCCCGTGGTCCAAAGTTCCCCTCTCTCCGCTCGGAGGCCAGATCGCCTCGCCTCCCGCGCGCTTCCTCCAATACCGCCTTACGCTCGCTTGCGGCGCCAAGGACGAATCGCCCGAAGTCAGCGCCCCAGAGGTGAGTGCGGTCGATATCGCCTATCTGCCTCGCAACATCGCGCCTCGCGTGAATCAAATCGAAATTGCACCCTTCAACTACCGTCAGGCGCCCTCTGCGTTTTCACTCGAGCGCTCCGCCATGCCCTCCGGCGCCCCGACCACCCTTTCCCTGCCCGCCGTCGGCCAGCATAAGGCCGCTTCTGTGCTCGCGCCCGAATCTCCTTCCGGCGCCTCCACTCTGCAGTACAGCAAAGGCTACATCACCGTTCGCTGGAACGCTAACGACCCCAACACCGACCCGCTTCTCTATAAAGTCGAACTACGCCGTCAGAACGACTCCTTTTGGCGCGTGCTCAAGGACAAGCTGTTTGACCGCTATTACTCGTTCGACAGCGCCGCATTCCCGGACGGCAAGTACGTGGTGCGCGTCACCGCCTCCGATTCGCCCGGCAACACGCCCGCCGATGCGCTCGCCTCAACGCTCGAAAGCGACCCCTTCACCATCGACAACACCCCGCCTGAGATCACCGGCGTGCATCTGGACGCCATGGGCGCCGTGAGTCATATCCACTTCACCACCAAGGACGCGCTCAGTTGGATCGATAAAGCTGAATACTCGATTAACGGCGGCGACTGGACGCTTCTCGACCCGGTAAACAAAGTCACCGACTCTCAGACTCTTGAATACTCGCTCGACTTTCCCACCAGCCAGATCGTCGCCATCCGCGTCTTCGACGAAAACGACAATGTCGTGGTGAAACAGTTCGGGCGCTAGAATTCTCCTCGCCCGAACGGCTCCTCAATGCTCGGGCTCTGTGGCGTGAACAGCTCCGCCCCACGCTCGCTGATGTGCATGTCGTCTTCCAGGCGCACGCCGAATTCTCCGCGTATGTAAATTCCAGGCTCGTCGCTGAACGTCATGTTCGCCTCTAGCGGCAGCGCATTCCCCCGCACCAGGTACGGCCACTCGTGCCCGTCCATTCCAATCCCATGCCCCACGCGATGCGTGAAGTAGTTGTAATCCGGTCCGAACCCCGCCTCCGCAATCACCCGCCGCGCCGCCGCGTCCACATCCCCGCACGCCACGCCCGGTCTCGCCGCCGCCAGCGCCGCGCTCTGCGCCCGGTGCACGATATCGAACACGCGCTTCATCTTGTCCGTCGCCTTCCCCAGCACGAATGTCCGAGTAATATCGGACTGATATCCCTCCACCGTGCACCCATCGTCGATCATCACGACCGTGCCTTCGGGAATCGCCTGCGGCGTCAGCGACCCATGCGGCAGCGCCGAGTATTCGCCCGTCTGCACGCTCGCTTCTCCGCGAAACCCGACCCGCCCGTAAGCCGCGCTGATCAACGCTTCCGCATCATTCTGCGTCATGCCCGGTTTTAGCGCGCGGTAAACAGCTTCATACACCTTAAGCGTCGCCCGATTCGCGATCCCCATCAATTCCAGCTCATGCGCGCTCTTGATCATCCGGCAGCCCGCCGTCACCGGGGTCGCGCTCACCAGCCTTAGCGCAGGCGCCGCTTGCGCGACTCCATCGCTGAACACAAACGGAATTCGCTCCTCGATGCCCAACTTGCCCGCCGCGAACCCGCGCTCTTTCAACCCCTGCGCCACCAGCCGCGAGGGGTTTTCGTCCTCGTGCCAGGTCAGCACCTCCGCGTCTTCTAGCGGCCCCGCGTTCAATTGCTCCCGAGCCCGGTCTTCTTCAAACGAAGGGCACACGCTGAACGCTTTGCCTTTCGCCGGAATAGCGACCGCGAACAGCCGCTCGCTGTTGTACCAGCGCACGCCCGTGAAATAGAGCAGCGACGTGCCGCCCGCAAGCAGAATCGCGTCCATCCCGTGCTTGCCCATCAACTCCTGCGCGCGCGCAATTCGCCCGCGCCGCTCTTCGGTTGTAATTGGTTTCGCTTCCTCTCGCATCGATGAAAGCGACGCAATCGAAGCAGGCGTATCGGCGCGCAGAAGGCTTGCGCCAGCGGCCATGCCGCCAAGTTTGAGAAAGCCACGTCGCGGGATCATCTGTCTATGAGAACACGCCCGGTATGGCGTGCGGCGCAGGTTTGAAACTACGCTTGCGCCCGCGCCGCGTTCTCGCCCGCCATCGCTACCGGCCGCCGCCCGCGCAGCAGAATGCCCACGCCCAATGCCAGCAGCCCCAGCGCGATCCACTGCGTTATCGAGAATGGCCCTATGAGCGCCTGCTCATGCGCGCGGAAGAACTCAATCACGAACCGCGCCGACGAATAGAGCACCAGGTACAGCCCGATCACCGTTCCCGCGCGATGCCCTCGATGAAACTGCCGGTACAAGATCCCGAAGATTAAAAGGTCCGCGGCCGATTCGTATAACTGCGCTGGATGCAGCGTCTTGTCTAGCGGCACCGGCGCGGCCGCATCCGACCGGAACCTGACGCCCCACGGCAAATCGCATTCTCTGCCCCAGCAGCAGCCCGCCGCAAAGCAACCCAAGCGCCCGATCGCCTGCCCCAACGCGACGCCCGGCGCAAACGCGTCCATGGTCGGAAACCCCGGCAAATGCTGCCGCCGTATATAAAGCACCGCTACGAGAAACGCCCCGATGAATCCGCCGTGAAAGACGCCCGCCGCCTGCAGCGTCTCCATCGTGAAAATCTGGCTCGGATCGCGCAGATAATCGCCCAGGTCGAACAAGAACATGAAGAGCTTCGCTCCCGCGATGCCCGCCATCGCGCAGTACACCGCCAGGTTCGTAATCTTGTCCGGGGGCAGCCCCGCGCGCCGCGCCAGCCGCAGTGTAATTCCCAGCCCCGCCAGAAACCCGAGCGCCACCAACACTCCATACGTCGGAATGTAAAACGTGCCGATGCTGATTAATTTCGGAAACATGTATATTTGTGCGCGCCCTACTTGCGTGCAAACGCCGCCTGCGGTTCGGGCTTCCGCTTCCCGCGCAGCAGATCGAACATCAACAGCGCCGCTCCTACCGTGATCGCGCTATCCGCCACGTTGAACGCCGGAAACGACCACGCGCCGTGATACACCTCTATGAAATCCGTCACCGCCCCATACAGCACCCGGTCGTAAAGATTTCCCACAGCCCCGCCCAAAATCAGCGCCAGCGCCACTCGGGTCAGCGGACCGGCCCCCGCGCCGCTCCTTCCCCAAAGCGCCCACGCCACAAACACCAGCACCGCGCTTGAGACTCCTATTAAGACGGCGCTTCGCAGCATCGGGTTGCCCTCCGCTAAAACTCCGAAAGCCGCGCCCGGATTCTCCGTATGCACAATGCGCAGCCAGCCGGCGATCACGCTCACGCTGTCGAAGGCGTTCATCGAGTGCTGAATGGCGGCCTTCGAAATTCGGTCACCCGCGATCACCAGCGCTGTAATCGCCAACGCCGCCCAACGCCGCGCGCCTGCCTGTTCGTTCTTCACTGATTCAAAAACTCCGGCAGCACGCCTGCGCAGGAGGCGCAGACCGTCGGAAATTCTTCGCTGCTTCCAACATCGGTCTTATATTTCCAGCACCGTTCGCATTTATCGCCGCGTGCGCGCTCCACTCTTATCTCAAGTCCCCGTTCGCCGCGCTCCACCTTTACCTGCGACACGATGAACCACTCCGGCAGCTCCGCCCCAAACTGATCGAGCAGAGGATGCAGCTCCTCGCCTGCTTCCAGCGTCACCGCCGCCTCAAGCGACGAGCCAATCACCTTGTCCTCTCGCGCGCAGTCGAGCGCTTTCAACACCTGGTCTCTCACCGGCATCAGCCGCTCCCAATCCGCCGCCCTGCCTCGCTGCGCTTCGTTGATCCCCGCGCTCAACTCCTCGGGTTTCGGGAAGTACGCCATGTGCACGCTCGCCGCATCGGCGCCGTAGCGCGTGTGCTTCCAAACCTCTTCGCACGTAAACGAAAGCATCGGCGCTAGCAGCCTTGCGAGCGCCAAATTCAATCGGTGCAGCGCCGTCTGCCCACTGCGCCTCGCCCGCGACGCCGGCCCTGCCGTATACAACCGGTCCTTCGAAACATCGAAGTACACCGCGCTCAAATCCGCGATCGCGAAATCGTAAATCGCCCGATATACCTTATGGAACGCGTACTCGCCATACCACTCCGTACAGCGCCGCGTCAGCTCTTCCGCCCGCAGCAAAATCCAAGTATCGAGCGTCCCCAGCTCCTCACCCCTCACTCCATCGCGCTCCGGATCGAAATCGCCCAGATTGCCCAGCATGTACTTGAACGTGTTTCGCAGCTTCCGGTATGCCTCGGAAAGCCGCGCCAGGATGACGTCCGACATCCGCACGTCTTCCATGAAATCCACCGACGCCACCCACAGCCGCAGCAGGTCCGCCCCATACTGTTTGACGATCTTCTCCGGCCCCAGGCTACCCGCCGATTTCGACATCGCCCGCCCGTCCGCATCCAAGGTCCAGCCGTGCGTCGCGCACTCGCGATAGGGCGAGCTGCCTTTCAGCGCCACGCCCACCAGTAGCGAACTCTGGAACCAGCCGCGATATTGGTCGCCCCCCTCCATGTACATATCGCTCGGCCATTCCAGGCCGTTCTGCGGCGTCAACACCGCCAGATGGCTGGACCCCGAATCGAACCACACGTCCAGAATGTCCATCTCTTTACGGAAACTCTTGCCGCCGCACTTGCCGCAAACGCAGTCGGCGCCCATCAACTCCGCCGCCGATTTTTCGTACCACACGTCCGCCGTGTGTTCGCGAAACTGCGCCACCACTCCATCCAGAACGCGCTTTTCCGTGAACGGCTCGCCGCACGCTTCGCAATAGAACACCAGAATAGGCACGCCCCACGCGCGCTGCCGCGAGATGCACCAATCGGGTCGCGTCGCCACCATGTTCGACATGCGCTCTTCGCCCCACGAAGGATGCCATTTCACTTTCTTGATCGCAACCAGGGCCTGCCCGCGCAGGTCCATCTCCCGGTCACCCACGCGGTCCATTCCGATGAACCACTGCTCGGTCGCGCGAAAAATCACCTTGTGGTGACACCGCCAGCAGTGCGGATAGCTATGTTCCAGCTTCGCCTGCTGCGCCAGCGCTCCACTCTCTTCGAGCAGCTTGACGACAATCGGGTTCGCCTCCCACACCGTCTTGCCCAGAAGCGTCTCCGGCAGCTCGCCCGCCGCGCCCTCGGCGCGGAACATGCGTCCGCTCGCGTCCACCGGACAGTAAACCGGCAGCCCATACCGCTGCCCGATTACGAAATCTTCCTGCCCGTGCCCTGGCGCCGTGTGCACTGCGCCCGTCCCCTGCTCGAGCGTCACGTGCTCGCCAATCAGCCCTAGCGAATCGCGCTCGATAAACGGATGCCTGAAAATCGCGCCTTCGAGCTTAGTGCCCGGGAATCGCGCCACCACCGTCTTATCCCACCCGAGCGCCTCAGCCACCTCCCCGAGCAGGCCTTCCGCGACAATCGTCAGCCCCTCCGGCGTATCCACCGCCACGTACTCGAACTTCGGATGAAAGCTGATCGCCAGGTTCGCCGGAATCGTCCACGGCGTCGTCGTCCAGATCAGCGCGTAAACCTCGCGCCCCTCAAGCGCGGGATCGATCGCCGCCGCATCCGACGCCAGCTTAAATCGCGCATAGATCGACGGGCTCGAATCCGTCTCGTACTCGACCTCGGCTTCGGCCAGCGCCGTCCGGTCCTTGATGCACCAGTGCACTGGCTTGAGACCCTTGTAGACGTAACCGCGATCCAGAAAATCGACAAACGCCTGCGCGATGATCGCCTCGTATTCCGCGCTCATCGTCAGATATGGATCTGCCCAGCGCCCCAGAATCCCGAGCCGCTTGAACTCCGTCCGATGAATGTCGACATACTTCCCCGCATACGCGCGGCACTCGGCGCGAATCTGAGCCGCGCTCATCTCCGCCTTGCGCTTCCCGAGTTCCTGGTCCACCTTGAACTCAATCGGCAGCCCATGGCAGTCCCATCCGGGAATATACGGCGCGTCAAAACCCGCCATGCTCTTCGATTTCACAATGAAATCTTTGACGATCTTGTTGAACGCGGTGCCGAGATGAATGTTCCCGTTCGCATACGGCGGCCCGTCGTGCAGAACATATTGCGGACGCCCGGCGCGCGCCTCCCGAATGCGCTCATACAGCCCCATCCCCTCCCACTGCGCAAGCATCTTCGGCTCTGCGGTGGGCAGGTTCGCCTTCATCGGAAACTCGGTTTTGGGCAGGTTGACCGTCTTTTTAAGGTCAACGGAGGATGCGTTCATGAGCTAGTTTCATCCTACCGGACTGACGGGTTCCGGCTTAATCGCCCGTGCGGCCCGAGGCGGATTATTCGGCTCGCAACGCTTCTGTTGGGTCCACGCCCGAGGCGCGGCGCGCCGGAATCCAGGCCGCGGCCATCGTCGCAGACCCAAGAATCAGGACTGCACAGCCGATCACAGCCGGATCTGATGGGCTCACATCGTAGAGCTGCGATTTCACCAGTCGGCCGAGAGTCCAAGCTAACCCAAGCCCAACAGCCGTCCCCAAGGTCACCATTGTCAGAGCATCTCGCAGCACCAGCCATATAGCCGAAGAGCGCTGTGCGCCGAGCGCCAGCCTGATCCCGATCTCGCGCGTCCGCTGCGTGACGGCGAACGACATCACGCCATACAGGCCGACCAGCGACAACAACAATGCCACAATCCCAAAGCTACTGGACAGCGTGGCTAACATATGTTCCGTGCTAAGGGAACGCTCCAGCTGATCCTTCACGGTGCGAAAATCAACGATCGGCAATGTCGGATTAACGCCTCGCACAATCGCGCGAATCGTGCGAAGAGCCGCGTCCGGGGTCCCATGCACTTTCACATAGAACGTCGCGTCAGGGTCGTTGCCTTCCAGAAACGGAAAATAGGCTTGCGTCGATTCCTCTCTCAAACCGCGATAACTGAAATCCGACATCACTCCCACGATCTGAATCCTCGTCTTAACTCCGGGCCCGTTACCCTCGCCAATTAACAATCCAAGTGGATTCCGCCCGCCGAGGTAGCGCTTCACAAAGCTTTCGCTGACGATAGCGGATCGGTAGCCGGATTCTGCGGGCGATCGCGCATCGCGATCGTCAAAGTTGCGTCCGGCCAAAATTCGAATGCCCATCGTTTGAAAGAACTCGGGTGTGACGGCGTTCAAGTTGACGTCGTCCGGCGTGGTGATTCGTTGGCCCGCGAGGATTGTAATCGGATCGTTCCAGCTTCCGCCCGTCAGTAAAGGCCACCGGGCAACGGCGCTCGCTCGGGTGATCGACTCCTGCCGAACGAGTTCGTTCAGGCGTCGAATGGTTCGGTTCCCATCTACAGTGGAATATCCGCTCTGCGAAGTTCGAATCGTGAAAGACACCAGGCTTGAGATCTCGAAGCCCGGGCCTTTCTCCGCGAGGGCATAGAGCGTGCGAACAAAAAGCATCGCGCAGGAAACCAGCGCCAGCGTCAGAGCAATCTGCGCCATCACTATGATCTTTCGAATGCGAATCCCCGCGGAAGCCGTCCCGCCGCGCTCACGCAGAGAAGTAAACATTGAATGCCGCCGCGCCTGCCATCCGGGCGCGAGACCGCTGAGCAAACCAGCCGTCGCGCTGACAGCGAGCGCAAACAGCAACAGGGGCCGATCCACATTCGCATGTAACGCATTCGGCCCGTTCCATTGCGGCAGAAAAGCGATGAGCGTGCGTACCGCGAGCGGCGCCAGCGCAGTCCCGAGAAAGCCCCCTGCCAGGGCGATCGCCAAACTGTCTGTCAGAAGCTGCCGTTCGAGCCGCCCTCGCGACGCGCCCAGCGCCAGCCGCGTTCCCACCTCGCGTTCATGCGCCGATCCACGCGCCAAGAACAAACCGGAAACATTCAAGCACGCCAAGCCCAGCAAAACGCCTGTCGCGCCCAGCAGTACCCAGAGTGGTTCTGCGAACTTCGGCCTTCTCAGCTCCGAGTGACCCTGCGGCGCCGCACTCAGCGTCAAGGTCGAATGGAGGTAGTTACGTCTCGTCTCGCCATCGATCACTGGAAAATCGGGCCGGCGCATATCGTCCTGCAGCATTGCCTCGAACCAAGGTTGAAGCCCAGCCTGGGCTCTCTGCACGCTCACTCCGTCATTCAGCCGGCCGAGCACCTGCATCCAACTCATCCGGCGGCTCAGATAATTATGGAAACCCGGTATTGCTTCGCTTGACATAGAAGCGGGCACCCAAATCGATGGCACGTCGCCGACGTCGATTCCGCGAAAGTTCTCCGCGGCAACGCCGATCACCGTCATCGGATGACTATTGATGAGCAGCTTGCGTCCGATCGCATCCGCAGCTCCGCCAAGCCTCGTCTGCCAAAAGTCGTAAGCGAGAACAATCACGGGATTGGAGTCCGGCGCGCCATCATCTTCACGCGTAAAGACACGTCCCGCGGCCGCACCCACGCCCAGTACTTGAAAATAGTTGCCCGACACCACCTCTGCCGTCCCTGGCTGAGCCTCGCCCGCGGTGGTCACGCTGACCGGGGTGAGCGCGCGGCAGAAAACGCCGTCGAAAAATTGTTTCTGCTGGTCAAGGTCGCGGCAGATCGGATACGACATGAGATTCCAGCTGCCGAACGCCGACGCCGCCTGCTCGCCGTTCCAATCGATCAGGACAAGCCGCGCCGGCTGGCGAACCGGCAGTGCATGCAACAGTACCTGGTTGACCAAAGAGTAAATGGCGGTGGTCGCGCCGATCCCCAGCATCAACGAAACGACAGCGGTGATGGTGAAAGCCGGATTCTTATAGAAGGTCCTCAACGAGAACCGAAGGTCATAGGCAAAGTCGCGCATCCATCGCGTCAGCCAGACGTCGCGCACCTCCTCTTTCACTTGACCGATCCCGCCTAATTCCAATACGGCCTGCCTGCGGGCTTTATCCGCCGGCAGCCCGGCCGTCCCGAGATCCGCGATGCGGCGCTCAAGATGGTACTGCAGTTCGCGGTCGAACTCCGCCTGCAGCTTGTCGCGGCGCAACCAGTTCATAACCTTTCTCATCACCGGCGGCCCTCATCGAAAATCAGTTGCACCGCGCCTGCGAGCCGCGCCCAGCTCTCTTTTTCAACGGTCAGTTGTTTGCGCCCAGATGCCGTTAGTGAATAAAATCTGGCGTCGCGTCCCGTCTCCGATTGTTTCCACTCGCTGCGCAGCCATCCTTTTTGTTCCAGCCTGTGCAGCGCCGGGTAAAGCGACCCTTGATTCACCTGGACCACCTCTCGCGAGATCTGTTCCAGCCGCTGGGCCACCCCGTATCCATGCGCGCTTTCGAGCGACAAGATCTGCAAAATGAGCATGTCGAGCGTGCCTTGGGGAATCGGAAACCGGGATGAATTCAATGCCTCAACCTTCTACTCGTGAGAATACATCACAAATAGGTCGAAGGTCAAGGTATCCCCCGCCCACCTACAAGAACGTCTTGAACTCCATCACGTCCCCGTCCTGCACGACGTACTCTTTCCCTTCCGTCCGCAGCTTGCCCTGCTCCCGCGCCCGCGCGAACGAACCCGCCGCCACCAGGTCCTCATACGAAACGCACTCGGCCGAAATGAAGCTTTTCTCGAAATCCGAATGGATCACGCCCGCTGCCTGCGGAGCTTTCTCGCCCGCGTGAATCGTCCACGCGCGCGTCTCTTTTTCGCCCGTTGTTAGGTAAGTCCGCAAGCCCAGCAAATGATACGCCTCGCGAATCAGGTTGCCCACCCCTGTGTCCTTCACGCCCAGCCCCGCCAGGTACTCGGCGCGATCCTCCGGCGCGAGCGTCATAAGCTCCGACTCAATCTCCGCCGAAACCACAACGGCCCGCGTGCCGTGGTGCTGCTCCGCATAAGCGCGCACCGCCTCGACGTGCGGATTGCTGTCCGCCGCCGCCAACTCTTCTTCGCCGACATTGCACGCAAACAACGTCGGCTTGCTCGTCAGCAGAAAGAAGCCTTTCACGACGGCCCTCTCTTCAGGCGTCAACTCCACCGTCGCGACCGTCTTGCCCGTGTTCAAATGCGCCTCCAGTCTCTCCAGCAGTTCCAGTTCCTGAACCGCTTTCTTATCGCCGCTCTTGGCCGCCTTCTGCTGCTTCGCCCTCCGCTTCTCGACGGATTCCAGATCCGCCAGCACAAGTTCCGTATTGATGACCTCGATATCCCGCACGGGATCGACCGTGTTCATCACATGCTCGACATTTGCATTTTGGAAGACTCGCACCACCTGCACGATCGCGTCCACCTCGCGTATGTGACCCAGAAATTGATTGCCTAAGCCTTCCCCTTTGCTCGCGCCGCTCACCAAGCCCGCGATATCCACGAACTCGAATGTCGCGGGCACGGTCTTCTTCGATGCGCTCAGCTTTGTCAACACGTCCAGCCGTTCGTCCGGCACGGTCACGATCGCCGTATTCGGTTCGATGGTGCAGAATCTGTAGTTCGCGGCCAAAGCCTTGCGCGATTGCGTCAACGCATTGAACAAAGTGCTCTTTCCAACGTTGGGAAGGCCGACAATTCCAGCAGTCAACATGCTTCTCCAGTGTCGCAGCGAGTTCCGTTCCCCCTGCAATGCAATCATGAGAAAGTGGAGTTTCAGGAGGAACTCGGGCGCATTCTGCCGCCCGATATTCCCCACCGCGACAGCGTGATTGAAAAAGCCGCCCGCCATCTTCAGATGATCGCGGCAGCCAACGAGCATATGAACCTCACGCGCATCGCCACTGCGCGTGAAGCCGCCATCAAGCACGTCTACGATTCAATCGCTCCTTGGAAATACTTCGACGGCGTGAAGCGCGTCATCGACGCGGGTACCGGCGCGGGCTTTCCCGGCATCCCGCTGTCCTTGGTCTTGCCGCACACCCGTTTTTCCCTCATCGAGTCCATTCAGAAAAAGGCGCGTTTCGTCGATTCCGCGGTCGATTCGCTCGAACTCGCGAACGTCCATGTCGTCGCGCAACGCGCCGAGGAACGCGCCCTTGCCTGCCGCCCTGAAGTCATCACCGCCCGCGCTCTCGCTCCTCTCTCGCGCATCCTGGATCTCTTCCGCGAGCCGCTCAAACGAGGCGCGCGCCTCTTGCTCTACAAAGGCCCTAATGTGGAGTCCGAACTTGCGGAAGTCAACGGACATCGCGTCAGCGCCCGAATTCTCTGCCGCTACGAACTTCCGGATGGCTGCGGCTCCCGCACCCTCATTGAAGTAAAAGCAAATCGTCTTCTCAGGCCCGAATCCTCTAAATGAGATGTACAATCAAGCGTTAGCGTAGTTACTCAAGCCTGGGAGGGGTCTATGTCGCGCCGCTGCGGGACCGCAGTTCTGTGTCTCCATCTGCTCTTTGGTGTTTCCGCCGGCGCCCAAGAGCCGTCTCCGCCACCGGCGCAACAACAGCTGCCATCGCAACCCGCCCAGTCGAATCCGGCAAAATTGAACATCAACGTTGTCGAAGGCGCTGGCGCCGTCAATAACATCAGAACTCGGGCGGCTCGCGAGTTCACCGTCGAAGTGGACGATGAGAACGATCATCCGGTGTCGGGGGCAGTCGTCACTTTCCTCGCGCCAAACGAAGGACCGGGCGGATCGTTCGCTGGCGATACGCAACTGCTCACCGTCATGACCGATAAGGACGGCCGCGCCATCGCAGGTTCCTTCCGGCCCAATAACTCCGTGGGCGATTACAACATTCAGGTCACCGCGACGCTCGGCGAGGAGACCGGAAGCGCAACGATTTCGCAATCCAACCGGGCGCTTGCCGTCGCCGCCGCCAAGCACTCGAACAAGACCGTTCTGATTCTGGTCGCGGTCGGCGCGGCGGTCGCAATCGGTGCGGGCGTGGGGCTCGCCGGACATGGGAGCAGCAGTTCCAGCGGCGCCTCATCTACTACCCCTACCGCCACATTAGGCCTCGGCAGCGGCGCCACCGTCAGCGGGCCGCATTAGAAAGGGCCGGGAGAATGATGATGCGCCTTGCATTTGCATTCGTCTTTGCATGGTCGTTATGCGCGCAGACACCCGCGGCCAGTTCCGGGCCGACGCTGGGCTTCATTCCGGGCGCCGCGCCTTGGCTGGTTCAGCCGATTCTCGGAATTCCCGGCGCCGCGCGGCTCGGCGCTCCCATCGCGCTGCCGAATACAGTCTCGCAATTGTATCTGGCGCCCGGCCAATCCTATGCGGTTGCGCTGCAGGGCGCCGACGACCCCGCTTCCTTCGTCCCTTTGCGCGTGAACGGCATACTCCAGATCGCTCCCTCGCTCGTTCCTTTGACCGGCGCGCTTGCGCACCCGGATCTGGTCGTTTTCAGTCCTACCGGGCGATCCCTGGTGCTCTATTCGCAGCGCATGAGTCAGGCGCGGGTGTTTACCGGGCTCCCGAATTCGCCTCGCCTCGCCGCTCAGCTCTCGAATATCGTGAACGCCGTGAAGCTGGCCGTCAGCGACGATGCCCAACTGTTGTTACTTTCCGACACAATGGGCAACGTTGACTCGCTCTCGCAGGCCGGGGCATCGGCACCTGTCTACCATAGCTCGCAAGTGGCGGCGCTAGCTTTTTTGCCGCGCTCTCACGATGCCATCGTCTGTGATCCGGCTGCCGCCACCGCCGTGCTGCTGCAAGCCGGCACAAGCCTCCAAGTGCTTCCGCCGCCCGCCGCCGAGTGCCAGCCGCAAGCGGTTACCGCAACCGCGGACGGAAACACGATCTTGCTCGCCTGTCCTACGCAACACATGATCTGGTCCGTCAATCGCGCGTCCGGCGTGCCTCAGGTTTACAGGACCGCGATTAGCCCAACCGCATTCGACAGCCTCGCCGCGCGAGACACATTCTTGCTTTCGCCCGCCGATAGCACGGGTACCTGGTGGATGATTTCTTGGCAGGACGGAGCCCCGGTTATTTCGTTCGTCGGAGCGCGCCCATGAAGCGCCTTGGCTTGTGCATCGCCGTCTTGTTCGGCGCGGCCGGAATCGGCTCCGCGCAGATCCTTTCTGTCTCATGCACGCCCGCCACCGGCCCGACAACTGCAGGCGTCGCGTATTCGGCAAGCTGCACCGCGTCGGGCGGTATCGCCCCCTACACCTGGAGCGTCACTGGTACGTTGCCTGACGGCTTGACGGACACGCCCAGCGCTGACACCACGACGCTCGCGATCACCGACACCCCGATGGTTTCCGGGTCGTACAACTACACGGTTCAGGTCACCGACAGCACGCCCGTCATCCCCATGACGGCGACGCAAAACTACACGGGCGCCGTCGCGCCGAACATCACCAGCATCTCGCCCACCGCGGCAACCGCCGGTTCATCCGGATTCCCCCTCACGGTGAACGGTTTCGGCTTCGGATCGGATTCCTCCGTCAGCTTCAACGGGACCACAGTCACCACTACCGTCGTCAGCTCGACCCAGGTCACGGCAGTCATACCTGGAAGCTTGCTCACCACGCCCGGAAGCGTTCCGGTCACGCTCACTTCCGCGAGCCAGACATCCAATTCCGCTACATTCACTATCAATCCCCCGCCAGTTATAAGCTCGATCAGTCCCACCAGCACGCCCGCCGGTAGCGCGGCATTCACGCTGACTGTCAATGGCAGCGGCTTCGGCCTCGACTCGGCCGTGAGTTTCAATGGCACGGCCGTGACGACCAGCGTAGTGAACTCCGGCCAGGTGACCGCTTCGATTCCGGCCAGCCTTGTCACCACAGCCGGCACGGCGTCGGTGACTGTCACGAGCGGCGGCGTCACTTCGAACTCCGCGACGTTCACCATATCCGCCCCGGCGATCTCTTCCATAGATCCGACCACCGTTACGGCGGGCGGAGCTTCGTTCCTGCTGACGGTGAACGGCAGCAACTTCGGCCCTGGCGCGATCGTGCAATGGACAGTCGGCGGCAGCACCACAACACTTTCGACCAACGACCTCAGCACAAGCGAGGTGACAGCCTCGGCGCCCGCGAACTTGATCGGCACAACCGGCTCCGCTCAGATCAGCGTCAGATCCGGGAACTCCACCTCGAACTCTGAAACGCTGACGATCGTCGCCGGCCCGGCGCTCAGCGGCATCAGTCCCGACACCATCACGGCTGGGAGCGCCGACTTCACCTTGACCGCGAGCGGCACCGGGTTCGCGTCGGGAGCCGTGGTGCAGTGGAACGGCTCGGCCTTGACGACCACGTTTCAGAGTGCAAACGAGTTGACCGCCACCGTGCCGGCCAGCCTGGTTTCGAGCGTTGGGAGCGCTTCGGTGACCGTGAAATCGGGCGGCGTGACATCGAACAGCTTGACGTTCACGATTGTCACCGCGCCCACCATCAGTTCCCTTTCCCCCAACACAGTCACCGCCGGCAGCGGCGGATTCACGCTGACCGTGAACGGCAGCGGATTCGCCTCAGGCGCCCAGGTGAAGTGGAACGGAACCACTCTCGGCACCATCTATGTGAGCTCGTCGCAGCTCACCGCGACCGTTCCCGGAAACGACGTAACCAGCCCGGGCACTGAACACGTGACCGTGACTTCGGGTGGCGTTACGTCGAACTCCGTCAACTTTACCGTCGTCGCGGGGCCGGCGTTAACTTCGCTGAGCCCGAGCACCGCGACGGCGGGCAGCGGAACTTTTACCTTGACTGTGACCGGCACGGGCTTCGCCTCAGGCGCGACGGCCTACTGGAACACGACTGCGCTCTCGACCACCTTCCACAGCTCCACGCAGGTGACCGCGACTGTTTCCTCAAGCCTGATCGCAACCGCCGGGACCGCCTCTGTGACGGTGAAGTCGAGCGACGTGACATCGAACGCGCTGTCCTTCACGGTTGTCGCGAGCGCCACGATTACCTCGCTCAGCCCATCGTCGATTACGGCGGGAACTGGCGCGGGACTCGGCCCGGTGGGGACTTGTCCGTCGCGCGTGGAACCGCTTGGCGCTCTCACCGTGAATGGAGCTGGATTCGCTTCTAGCGCAACCGTCGATTGGAACGGGCAGCCGCTCGTCACCACGTTTGTCAGCTCCACTCAATTAACGGCTTGCGTTCCGGCGGGCTTCGTCAAAGGATACGGAACCGCGAAGATCACCGTTATCTCGGGCGCGACGACCACAAGTCCGCTCACGATCTCGCTCCTGGCGCCGGCCATCTCGATCACCGGTCTCCAGTCCACGACAGTTCCGACACAGCAGCTTACAGCTGGCATTCAATTGGCTAGCGCGACTCCCGTGGCTCTGCAAGGCACGCTGCAACTCAGCTTCAGCAGCACGGCGCCCGGGCTGCCCGCCGGGTATGTCGATCCGGGCTTGCAGTTTTCGTCCGGCGGGACCACATTGAACTTCACCATCCCGGCGGGTTCCAGTTCCATCAGCGCAGGTGCGATTCAACAGGGCACCGTTGAGGGAACCATAACAGTCGCTATGACCAGTTTGACCGCGAACGGCGCAAGCGTTCTGCCGTCTTCCGGCGTGAGCGCCTCGGTCATTATTCCGCCGCTGCCTCCCGTCATTACCGGGGGCAGCGTGCAAATCGCGAACCTGACCTCGTCGGGTTTCGATGTGGTGTTGACCGGCTATTCGGTGACGCGGGATATGACGACCGCAACCTTCACCTTCACGGCCGCATCCGGCGACGCCTTCAGCGGGACCACAACGTTCGCAGTGCCGGTCGGGCCGGTGTTTACGACCTGGTTCGATAGCACCTCGGGACAACAGAACGGAAGCATGTTCCTGTTGACAGTTCCATTCACCATCTCAGGCCCGACCAGCGTGCTGGGTTCTGTTTCCGTGACCTTGACGAACTCAGTCGGAACTTCGGCGGCAGAGAGCGCTAGCCCGTAGCGATCACTGGGCTTCCGGGCCCAGGTGAATCACAATGGTCTCTTCGCAAGGAACATTCGAGCCGTGCGCCTTGGCCGGTTCGAAGGTCCATTGGCGGATTGCAGCGGCGACGGCGGTGAGAACCTTGCGATCGTGTTTGGGGCCGTCTACCAGGGCGTGCGCCGAGACGACGCGCCCCGATTCATCGATGCGAACCTTGACGCGGATGTCCAGAGGTTCGGTCATCGGGATATTGGGTTGCATCCACTTCAGCGGCCGGGGTGGAACGTAAGCCGGGGCCGAGCCTGTAGCTCTAGAAACAGCAGGCGCGGAGGTCTGCGCGGCGATCGGCGACGGCGCGGGCGCGGAGGACTGCAACGCCTTGGTGACAGGATCATCCGCCGGGACTGTCGCAATGGTGGACGGCGGCGTGGGTACAGGCAAAGCGGAGGCTATCTCGACGGGAGCGCTGTCCTTACGATCCGGCGGCGCCGCGGCGGGCTTGCGAGCGGCTTCGCGCGGCTTTGCGAGGGCGGCGTTCGTCTCGGGGCGCGCCGGCTCGGGGGCCGGAGCGCGCGGCGCAGCGTCGAGCACGCGCAGCATCTGCGCAACATCGGCACCGCGAGGCTCGCGAACCGACAGCCGGAAGGAAACGTCGCTCGAAGCAGGCCGGTAGAACACCGAGCCACTCACGATCTGGCTGCGATCCATGGCGATCTGGCGACGATCGCCACCGTCCTGGATTTCGAGCACGGCGCTTCTCGCATTCTGCACGGCCGGACTCAAGCGGTTCCAACTGAGCATCAGCCCCGCGCCATCGGCATGGACTCGCATGTCGAGCGTGGCGCCTTGCAGCAGCGGAGCCGATTGCGGATTGCTGGCGGTGACAGAGCCGGTTCGAAAGAACAGGAGCAAGAAGGTAGCGGCCGCAGCCAGCAGAAACACGGCTGGCGACAGAAACCAGGGGCTCACCCGGCTCAGCGGATACTGAGGCGGCCTGATCGGCGCAGCTCTTGAAACGACCTTATACGTCATAGATCGTGGTAGGGGCGACAGGGATCGAACCTGTGACCCTCAGCTTAGAAGGCTGATGCTCTATCCAACTGAGCTACGCCCCCACGGCAACACACTGCTTTTAGTGTAACTGTGGAATACGTAGGCGGTTTCATTCGATCGCCAGCAGGAGGTCGCGCGCTTCGACGGTATCGCGCAGGTTAACGGCTATTTCCTTGACTGCTCCGCCGATGGGGGCATAGACGGTAGTCTGCATCTTCATGGCTTCCATGACCAGCAGGCGGTCGCCCTTGCGCACATGTTCGCCCGTTTTCACGTGCAGCATGCTGACGGCGCCTGGAATCGGCGCGCCAACGTGGCCCGGGTTTGCGGGTTCGGCTTTGCGCCGCGCGGCGGCCTCTTGCTTAGCCGACTTGTCCCGAACCTCCACTTCGCGCGGCTGGCCATTCAGCTCGAAGAAGACGGTTCGCATGCCGTCGGGGCGGGGCTCGCCAACGGTCAACAGGCGGACGATAAGCGTCTTGCCTTCTTCCAGCTCCACCGTAATTTCGTTGCGCTCCTGGAGCCCGTAGAAGAACGGAGGAGTGGGAAGCACCTCGAACTCTCCGTACTGCGCGCGGGCGGCGGCGAACTTGAGGAAGACGTCCGGATACATGAGATAGCTCATCAGGTCGGTGCGGCTCGCCGAACCGGCGGCTTCGGCGACCTTGGCGGAGGCGGCTTCGAGGTCGGCGGGCGAGAGGCGCTCGCCGGGCCGGCCTTCGATCGGCTTCTGGCCTCGCAGGACAATCTGTTGCAGCTTGGGCGGCCAACCGCCTTCGGGCTGTCCCAGCGAGCCCATGAACATGTCGGCAACCGAATTCGGCAGGGTCAATTGATGGTCCGGCGGCAGGTTCTCGAGGTCGTGGATAGACAGTTCATGGCTGACTAAGAAGAGCGCGAGATCGCCGACGACTTTGCTGGATGGAGTGACCTTCACGATGTCGCCGAAGGCCATGTTGACGGCGGCATACATGCGCGCGACTTCCGGCCAGCGCGCGCCTAGGCCCATGGCTTCGGCCTGCTCTTTCAAATTCGTGTACTGGCCGCCGGGCATTTCGTGGATGTAGACCTCGGCGGTACCGGACTTGGGCGCGTTGTCGAACGGGGTGTAGTAAGTACGGACCGTTTCCCAGTAGTCCGAGCACTGGTTCAGCGCGTCGAAGTTGAGGCCCGTATCGCGTTCGGTGTGCGCGAGCGCGGCGACTATGGAATTCAGGTTGGGCTGGCTGGTGGCGCCGCTCATGGCGGAGATGGCGGCGTCGGCGATTTCGACTCCCGCTTCGGCGGCCTTCAAGATGGTCGCCGCGTTGATGCCGCTGGTGTCGTGGGTGTGCAGATGGATCGGCAGGCCGACTTCCTCATGGAGCGCCTTGACAAGCTTCGAGGCGGCGTACGGGCGCAGCAGGCCGGCCATGTCTTTGATGCCGAGGATGTGAGTACCCATCTGCATTAGTTCTTTGGCGAGCCGGATGTAGTAGTCGAGCGAATATTTCTCGCGGCGCGGATCGAGCAGATCGCCGGTGTAGCAGACGGCGGCTTCGCAGAGGCGGCCGGTCTTGAGCGTGGCCTCGACGGCGACGCGCATGTTAGGCATCCAATTGAGGGAATCGAAGATGCGGAAGACGTCGATGCCTTGAGTGGCCGCTTCCTGAATGAATTCGCGGACGACGTTATCCGGGTAGGCGGTATAGCCGACGGCATTCGAGGCGCGGAGCAGCATCTGGAAGCAGATGTTGGGGATGCGTTCGCGCAGCAACTGGAGACGCTTCCAGGGATCTTCGAGCAGGAAGCGCATGGCGACATCGAAGGTGGCGCCACCCCACATTTCCATGCTAAAGAGTTGCGGCAGTTCCTTCGATACATAATCAGCGATGCGCAGCAAATCATACGAACGGACGCGAGTCGCCATGAGCGACTGGTGAGCGTCACGGAAAGTGGTGTCGGTCACGAGCAGGCGGGATTGGCCGCGCGTCCATTCGGCGAACTTTTCGGGGCCGAGCCGGTTGAGCAACTGGCGGGTTCCGGAGGCGCGCTCGACCTTGGCCGAACAGGGTACCGGCGGATCGCGAAAGATCTGAGGACGGGGCTTGTCCGCGACTTCGGGATTGCCATTGACGATGACGTCGGCAAGGTAGGCGAGCAGCTTGGTGGCGCGGTCGCGCCGGGGTTCGAATTCGAATAGCTCGGGGTGTCGATCGAGAAAGGAAGTGGTGGTCTGGCCGGCTTGAAATTCGGGGTGATCGACGACGTTTTCAAGGAAGGGGATGTTGGTCTTGATGCCGCGGATGCGGAACTCGCGCAGGGCGCGCTCCATTCGCTGGCAGGCGACTTTGAAATTGTTGCCCCAGGAGGTGACTTTGACTAGCAGCGAGTCGTAGTAGGGCGAGATGACGGCGCCGCCGTACGCGGAGGCGCCATCGAGCCGGATGCCGAAGCCGGCAGGCGAGCGATAGGTGTGAATCTTGCCGTAGTCGGGGACGAAGTTGTTGGCCGGGTCTTCGGTCGTGACGCGGCATTGGAGAGCCGTGCCGTGGGCCGGGATCTGGTTCTGGGGCGGGAGAGCGATCTCTTCCCCGTGCAGCGCCAGTCCTCGGGCGATTTGGATCTGGGATCTAACGATATCTACACCGGTGATCATTTCGGTAACGGTGTGTTCGACCTGGACGCGCGGGTTTACTTCGATGAAGAACCAGTCGTGGGTGTCCGCATCGACCAGGAATTCAACTGTGCCGGCATTGTAATAGTCCACGGCGCGGGCGAGCGTGACGGCGGCATCGGCGAGCGCGCGGCGGACTTTTTCGGGAAGGCCGATGGCGGGCGCGATCTCGACGACCTTCTGGTGACGACGCTGGACGGAGCAATCGCGCTCGTAGAGATGCACGACGTTGCCGTGAGTGTCGCCGAGTATTTGAATTTCGACGTGCTTAGCGCGGCGGATGTAGCGCTCAAGAAAGACGGCGTTGTTGCCGAAGGCGGCGCCGGCTTCCTGGCTGGCTTCTTCGAGACGGGCCTGGAACTGATCCGTTGAATCGACGACGCGCATGCCGCGGCCGCCGCCACCGTGGGCTGCCTTTACGATCAAGGGAAAGCCGATTGAAGCAGCGATTTCGGCGGCCTTGGGATCGGCGGGGTCCAGAGGCTCGGGGGTGCCGGGCACGATGGGAATGCCGGCGCGCTCGGCGAGCTTCCGGGCCGCCGTTTTATCGCCGAGCGATTCGAGGATTTCCGGGCTGGGCCCGACAAAGGTGATGCCGGCGCGCTGGCAGGCGCGGGCAAGCTCCGGGTTTTCGGAGAGGAAGCCGTAGCCGGGATGGATGGCGTCGACTTCCTTGTCCACCGCGAGCGCGACGATGGGTTCGATTTCGAGATAGGCTTGGACGGGGCCTTTGCCCCTGCCGACCAGGTAGGCTTCGTCGGCTTTGAAGCGATGGAGGCTGAGGCGATCTTCCTGCGAATAGACCGCGACGGTGCGGATGCTCAGCTCGTTGGCGGCACGCAGGATGCGGATGGCGATCTCGCCGCGGTTGAGTGCAAGGAGCTTCTTCATGAATTTCAATTTTCACCCAACCGTTAAAATGGGTTCGTGAAATTCGCCTCTTTGTTGTTGCTTGGACTGGGTTTATTAGTTGCGCAGGAGCGTGACGGGAACTTCAGCATCCGCTTCGAGCCGACGGCGGTGCTGCAGACCGGAGCGCCGATTCCATTCCGGATCACGGTGAACGACAGCGCGCACAAGCCGTTAGCGGACGCGAAGGTGACGCTGCAGATCGAGATGGCGAACCACACGCACGTGAAAGTGTTTGCGGCGCCGGCGCTGGACGCGCGCGCGGACCCGGGCGCTTACATCGCCAAGCCGGTGTTCGAGGCGGCGGGCGAATGGAGCGTTTACGTTGAAGCGCACAGACAGAACGGGCGCTCGGAAGAGATGAGCGCCCGGACGATCAGCTTTACCGTACCGCAGTAGGACGGTTAGAACATATAAAGCGGGGTGCCGGAAGAGACCGGGGGCCCCTCGTCGATTCCGCCCGCGGGAACGGGCTGGCCTTCGAGGTCGCCGACCTGGCGGCAGTAGATGCCGTTATCGCCGAGATAGATTTCGAGCTCCGCGGGACGGGGCAGAGAACCTTGAATGAGCGCTTCCGAGAGCGGATCTTCGATGTACTTCTGAAGAGCACGCCGCAAGGGACGCGCTCCATAGCTGCGGTCGCCGCAGGTCTTGTCGAGGATGTATTTGGCCGCTTCGGGTTCCAAGCGGATCTTGATCTGCTTGGCGACGAGGTTAGTATTGATCTGCTCGACCAGCAGTCCGATGATCTTGATGAGGTCTTCGTCGACGAGCGAAGTAAAGAGAATCACTTCGTCGAGGCGGTTCAGAAACTCGGGATTGAAGGCGCGTTTAACCTCGCTCATGACCTGGTCTTCCACCTTTTGAGGAATGCCGGTGGTGGAAGGCGCCGAGAAGCCGATCTGGCCGCGCTTGTCTAGGAAGCGAGCCCCCAAATTGGACGTCATGATAATGATCGTGTTCTTGAAATCGACCGTGTTGCCGAGACCGTCGGTGAGCTGGCCGTCTTCAAACACCTGCAGCAGGATGTTGTAGATGTCCGGGTGCGCCTTTTCGATTTCGTCCAAAAGGATGATCGAGTACGGGGCGCGCTTGACACGCTCGGTCAATTGGCCGCCCTCTTCGTAGCCCACGTATCCGGGAGGCGAACCGATCAATTTGGAGATGGAATGTTTCTCCATGAACTCCGACATGTCAAAGCGAATAAGCGACTTCTCGCTGCCGAAGAGAAACTCGGCGAGAGCGCGGGCGACTTCTGTTTTGCCGACGCCGGTGGGTCCGAGGAACAGGAACGAACCGGAGGGACGCTTGGGGGACTTGAGTCCGGCGCGGGAGCGGCGGATGGCGCGGGAGAGCGCCGAGATAGCTTTTTCCTGGCTAATGACGCGTTTGTGCAGCTCTTCTTCGATGCGGAGGAGCTTGTTGATCTCTTCCTCTTTGATAGCCGTCATGGGCACGCCGGTCCAGCGCGCCACGACGTCTTCGATATCGTCCTTTGAGACGACGCCGGTAGAGGTGTCGTCGAGGTTGTACTTTTCACGAAGCTGGCGGAGATTCTCGCGCTCCTTACGCTCTTCGTCGGAGTAGAAGCGCGCCTTTTCGAATTCGTGATTGGCGATGGCGTTCTCCATGCGATGGACGATGAACTTGATGCGCTTTTGAATATCGGCGACTTCGGCAGGAAGCGTGGTCTGGCGAAGCTTGACGCGAGCGCCCGCCTCGTCGATCAGGTCGATGGCCTTATCGGGAAGGAAACGGTCGGGAATAAAGCGGGTGGAAGTGTAGACGGCCGAATCGATGGCTTCGTCGGTGTAGGCGACGGCGTGGAACTTCTCGTAGCGCTCCTTGATGCCGAACAGGATTTTGATCGCGTCGCTTTCGCTCGGAGGAGGAACTTTGACGGCTTGGAAGCGGCGCTCGAGAGAGCGATCCTTTTCAATCGACTTACGGTATTCGGCGGGCGTAGTGGCGCCGATGCATTGAATTTCGCCGCGAGAGAGAGCGGGCTTCAGGATATTGGCGGCATCGAGCGAGCCTTCGGCGGAGCCCGCGCCGACGAGCGTGTGCAGCTCGTCGATAAAGATGATGGCGTTCTGATTTTCCATCAGCTCTTTCATGATGGTCTTCAGGCGCTCTTCGAACTGGCCGCGATACTTAGTGCCCGCAACTATCAGAGAGAGGTCGAGGGCGAGGATGCGCTTGTCGGAGAGAAACGAAGGGACGTCGCCGTCGGCAATGCGCTGGGCCAGACCTTCGACAATGGCGGTTTTTCCAACGCCGGGCTCGCCGATGAGCACGGGGTTGTTCTTGGTGCGCCGGCAGAGGATCTGCACGACGCGATCAACTTCCGAATCCCGGCCGATGAGCGGGTCGAGCATGCCATCGACGGCGGCCTGAGTAAGGTCGCGGCTGAATTCGGCGAGCAGCGAGCTTTCCTTGGGACGGTTAGCGGAGGTTTTCTCGGACGCGGAGCGGGCGATTTCCTCGCGAACAGCAGACAGACGGAGCCCGCGCTCATGCAGGATTTCGGCCGCGAAACTCTTTTCCTCGCGCAGCAGGCCCAACAGCAGATGCTCCGTGCCGATGTGCTTGTGGCTGAGCCGTTCGGCTTCCTCGGCGCCATAAGCCAGGACGCGTTTGCACTCGTGGCTTAAGGGGAGATCGACCGAGGTGGAGACTTTTTCGCGCACAGTGGTGTGCGCCTCGATCTGCTTGCGGATGGATTCTATAGCAGCGTGCGACCGCAAGAAGCGGTTGGCGAGCGCCTTATCCTCCCGAAGGAGACCTAGGAGAAGATGTTCCGTTTCGATATAGGGACTGCCGAACTGGCTCGCTTCGTATCTTGCGAAGAAGATCACGCGGCGTGCTTTTTCGGTATAACGTTCAAACATAAGTGCCACCGTCAAGACGGGTTGCGTCTTTCTTAATACCGCGCACAACGGGCTCCAACCGCCCTGTGCGCTCTACATCACCGCGCACTACGGGCACAAAGCGCCCTGTGCGGACCTCGTTTTTGCCGCGCACAACGGGCTCCAACCGCCCTGTGCGCTCCACCGCTTCATCAACGCGCACAACGGGCTCCAACCGCCCTGTGCGGACCTCGTTATTGCCGCGCACAACGGGCTCCGAACCCCCTGTGCGGACCTCGTTATTGCCGCGCACAACGGGCTCCGAACCCCCTGTGCGGACCTCGTTATTGCCGCCCACAACGGGAACTTTGTGCTCCACAACCACAGGGGACTGGAAGTCCATCATAGACGCGGTGTGCAGGCTGCCCTTCCTTAACTCTAGAACGCGATCGCACCGGCTAGCGAAGGAGAGATTGTGAGTCGCGAAAATAGATGTGAGACCGTGGGCCAGATGGACCTCGTTTAACAAGCCGACGATCATTTCGCCCGTACGAAAGTCGAGACTGCCGGTAGGCTCGTCGGCAAGCAGGACGCGCGGACCGCCGGCGAGGGCGCGCGCGAGGGCGGCTCGCTGCTGTTCACCCCCGGAAAGCTCGCCGGCGCGATGCTCCTGGCGAGACTCAAGCCCTACCTCTTCGAGCCGGAGGCGGGCGGTCTTGCGGGCCGCGCCGGGCTCTACGCCGCGGATCAGCAGAGGCATCATGACGTTCTCAAGCGCGGTGAATTCGGGCAGCAGCGATGGATTTTGCCATACGAAGCCAATAGTGCGATTGCGAAAATCGGCGAGCGCCTGGTCTCCAAGCGCGGCGATTTCCTGGCCACCGTAGAAGATTTGGCCGCTCGAGGGACGCTCCAGGCCGCCGAGCAGGTGCAGCAGGGTGGATTTTCCGGCGCCTGATTCGCCGATGATGGCGAGGCGTTCGCCGGGGCGCACTTGCAGTGAAAGCTCATGGAAGACAACGACCTGCGTGCCTCCCGAGCGGTAGGCCTTACTGAGAGATTCCGCCCAGATCGCACTTTCCGCGCTCAAACTGCCGCCTTTCCTACTAGAGTAAAACAGCCCCGCTCATGGGAGACTTTCGAGGTACTTCGCGCATCGGAAGCCGGTTCGCATTCGTACAAGAAGCTATCGGCCTTTCCTACGCATTTCTTTAGACGTGGTGCGCGGTGGGCGGGATTCTCCGTTTCGAGAGAACGTGGGTGGAGAAGGGCGGACTTGGAGTGTGACGGGTGGATGTTTTCGTTTATGGGAGTCGAGGGAGGGCGTCCTAGGCGGTCTTGCGGGTCTCCGTGTGGGGGAGTTCGGGGTGGGCGGCGAGAATTTGGTCGAGTTCGCGGTCGTTGGTGAGGACTCTTGTTACGTCTTCGGCTCGCTGGGAACGCACGGCCTCATCCAACCGGTGGTCGACTTTCGCTTCGGCGAGCATGACGGCCCATTTATGAAGTTCCTGGCGGCGATTTTCAGCCGATTGGCGCAGGGCGAGAGAAGCTTGCTTTTGGCGCTGCGATTCGAAGCCAATTTCCATCTTGCGCTTTTCGGCTCTGAGCTTTAGGAGATCGTTCAGGGACTTGTGAAAGGCGCGGTCGTTGGTGGTCTGGTAGCGGAGAAACAGCGAGAATTGGCGGTCCTGGTCTTTGGCGGGAAGATCTTCGGCCATGGTCAGGTCCTGCAGACGCTGGGCGCGCTGCGAGAGCCAATAGTGCTGGGCCATCTTCTCGACGAGCAGGGACTCGGTGAGGGTGGCGGGCTGGTGCTCGGCGCGAAGGGCGGCTGCGAGGCAATCGAATTCGTCTTGATCTTCCGAGGGCAGGACGCGGAAGGCGCCGGCCATGCCGTGGCGGAAGTTGTTCTGGCAGGAGGCGGCTTTGCCGGCGTCGGTGACAGGGCCGGTGGAGTGCCGGGCGTTTTGTTGATTGGCGCAGATTTGGGCTTCGGTAGACATAAAGAGAATGCTCCTTCGCGCCGATGGTCGGATAGGGGGAGTGCGGCGGGCGGCGCGGAGGGCGGGTAAGTGGTTGGGCGCACGGAAGATGTTTTTGATGGCAAATGGGTGACCGAGGGGGCGGTGGCTTAAGACCATCGATCCAGATGTCAATGAAGTTGGCTGAGATTGCTATGGCGGGAGGTGGCCCGGAAGAGGCCACAGCACCGCGGCGGGCGGGCGATGAGCGATCAGCGGTGGCCGCCCCCGCCGCCGTGGAAACCGCCGCCATGGAAGCCACCGGCGACGCCGTTGCCGTGAACTCCGACGAACGCGTGACCGCCGTGCCAGCCGCCGGCATGGCTCCAGCCACCGTGCCAACCGCCGCGCCGGCCGCCATAGAAGCCGTGGTAGAAACCGGGATAGAAGCCGCCATAGAAACCGAAGCCGAACGGGCTATTCCAATAGCCGGGGCCCCAGAAGCCGTAGTAATCGGCATAGGGATCCCAGAACCAGCCGTCCGCGAGAGGATAGTAGCCGGCCGAGTTTTGGGCGACTAATTTATTCTGCTCGGATTCGGTGCGGCTGCGGGCGGCGCTCCAGACGTAGAGCTGGTCCTGTTTGGCCTGGTTCTCGTCGAAGTCCGATTTCTTGAGCTGGGGATTATTGGCGAGCGCGACCTGGTCGTGTTTGCCGATGTCGCGATGGGCGGCTTGAGTGACGACGTCCGCTTTGCCATCGAAGACGCGAGCCGCGGGTGGATCGGCAGCGAAGCCGTAGAGACCCTTTTTCAGCATGTCGACGGAAGCGGCCGCGAGCGTGACTTCGAGGTGAGTGCCGGAGATGAATTGATCGACTTCGACGAGAGCGTTGCCGCGGGCGAGATCAATGCGGGTGTCGGCGAGGCCGACGGCAGAGAAGCGGAGCTGCGAGTGGGGACCGATGCGGAGAAAGGCGCCGGGGGTGAGCAGCACTTCGGCGTATCCGTTCCCGGTGGAGAGGTCCTGGCCAGGCCGCAGCGAAAAGCGCCCGACCGATTGAGGCGACAAGGGCTGGCCGGCAGAGGCCACCTCGCCTTGCACGTAGTTCAGCGAGCCGGGACGCGGGAGTTCGGCGGGCGGCATTCCTCCGGGAGGCATGTTGGCGGGCTGCATACCGGGCTCCGGAGGAGCAGGCTGCATGGGCGCAGTTTGTTGCGCGAGGACGGGGCCGCAGGAGGCGACCAGCAGGGCGGCGACTAATCTGAAGTGATAACTCAGACCTGTTTTCATTGCTCTTCGATTTGTTAGACGTGTAGAGCAGAAGAAGGAATTCCGCGTAGTTTTGACTGCGAGATGCAGGCCAAGCGATAGGCTTAACAGTGGCGAGGAGGACGATACGAAGCTTTCAAGGCGCGAGTTAGGAAGATGGGGCGCGGGGCTGGTTTCGGGGATGGCGGTTGCGCGCGCCTCGGGGGGAGGGCACGGGGTCCAGGTAGGCGTTTGCACGTATAGCTTTCGAGAGTTGCCGAGGGTGAAGGGAGATGCGATTGGACCGGTCATCCAGGCGATGAAGGATTGCGGGGCTCACGTTTGCGAGTTGTTTTCGCCGCAGGCGGAGCCGGAGGACGTGGTGCTTACGAAACTTCTGAGCGACATATCGAAGCCGGGGGCGGATGGGAAGACGCCATCAATGGAGGAGATGAGGGCGAAGTACGAGGCAGCGAGGGGAAGCCCTGAAGAGAAAGAATTCCGGGAGAAGCTGCGGCAATGGAGGCTGAATACGCCGATGGGACATTTCGAGGGCGCGCGGCAGAAATTTGCGAGCGCGGGGATCGAGATTTTTGCGTACACGCTGAACTTCGGGAAGGATTTCAGCGATGAAGAGCTGGACAAATGTTTCCAGGAGGCCAAGGCGCTGCGGGCGAAAGCGATTGCATCCTCGACGCAGGTGAGCATGCTTCCGAGGCTGAAGCCTCTGGCGGAGAAATATCGGATCACGGTGGCGGTGCACGGCCACAGCGAAACGGGCAACCCCGACGAATTTTCTTCACCCGAGACGTTTCAAAAGGCGCTAGACCTATCGAGGTGGTTTAAAGTCAATCTCGACATCGGACATTTCACGGCGGGAGGATTCGACGCGGCGCAGTACATCGAGCAGCAGCATGAGAGGATCAGCCACTTGCATTTGAAGGACCGGCAGAAGAATAACGGACCGAATAAACCGTTTGGCGAAGGGGACACCCCGATCGTGCGGGTCCTTCAGCTCCTAAAGCACAAAAGGTATCCGATACCGGCGCTGATCGAGTATGAGTACGCGGGCGCGGGAACCCCGGTTGAGGAAGTGAAGAAGTGTTTGGCGTATTGCAGGAAGGCGCTGGCGGGCGCCTGAAGGAGCGCGGCGCGCGGAAAAACGGCGCAACTAACTGTCGATGATGGAATCCAATGGAGCAGCAAATGGCGAATTATCATAAGAGCCCGGAGGCGGTTTCGCGCCTATCGCCGGAGCAATACGAAGTGACACAGCATAACGCGACGGAGCGGCCGTTCCGGAATGCTTATTGGGACAGCAAAGAAGCGGGGCTTTATGTAGACATCGTGTCGGGCGAGCCGCTCTTTACTTCACTTGACAAGTTCGATAGCGGGTGTGGGTGGCCGAGTTTCACAAAGCCGGTGGAGGCGGAGAACGTAATAGAGAAGAATGACAGCAGCCACGGGATGAGGCGGACGGAAGTTCGATCGCGGGGAGGCGATAGTCATTTAGGGCACGTGTTTCCGGATGGGCCGCGGGAAAGCGGCGGGTTGCGTTATTGCATCAATTCGGCTTCGTTGCGCTTCATTCCGGCGGACCGGCTGGAGAGCGAAGGGTATGGAAGTTACAGGCAACTGTTCGAAGCAAAAGCAGAAGGAGCGAAGAAGTAACATGCCGACTGAAACGGCGATTCTGGCAGGCGGATGTTTCTGGGGGATGCAGGAATTACTGCGGCGGTTTCCTGGCGTGATTGCGACGCGCGTGGGTTATTCGGGCGGCGATGCGCCGAATGCGACCTATCGGAATCACGGAACGCACGCCGAGGCGATCGAGATTGTCTTCGATCCGGAGAGGTTGAGTTATCGGAAGCTGCTGGAGTTCTTTTTTCAGATTCACGATCCGACGACGCTCAATCGGCAGGGTAACGATCGGGGGACGAGTTATCGTTCGGCAATTTTCTACACGAGTGAAGAGCAAGAACGCATCGCAAGAGAGACGATCGCGGACGTGGAAGCATCGGGGCTGTGGCCGGGCAAAGTAGTGACGGAGGTCGCGCAGGCGGGGCCGTTCTGGGAGGCCGAGCCTGAGCATCAGGACTACTTGGAGCGTTACCCGAACGGCTACACGTGTCATTACGCGAGGCCGAATTGGAAACTGCCGAGCAGGGCGGCGGAGCGCCGAGAGGTTTCGGCTTAGGGGAGATCGAGATGGGAACAAGCGCGACGTCGACAAGTGGGGGCCAAGGCGGGACGGCAGAGCAAACTGCAACGCCACTGACATCGTTGAAGGCCTGGAAATCGCTGCGAACGCATTACAAGAAGCTGCAGCAGACGCATTTGAGAGATCTGTTCGCAGGCGACCCCGAGCGCGGCGAGCGGATGACGGCGACGGCCGGCGATATTTTCCTGGATTACTCGAAGAACCGGATTACGGATGAGACGCTGAAGCTGCTGCTCAAGCTGGCGGAGCAATCGGGGTTGCGCGGGCGGATCGATGCGATGTTTCGCGGGGATAGGATTAACATCACCGAGAAGCGGGCGGTGCTGCATGTGGCGCTGCGGGCGCCGCGCGGAGCTTCGATTGTGGTGGACGGCGAAAACGTAGTTCCCGAAGTGCATGCGGTGCTGGATAAGATGACGGATTTTTCGAATCGTATCCGCAGCCGGGAGTGGAAGGGCTACACGGGCAGGCCGATTCGGAATGTGATCAACGTGGGCATCGGCGGGTCGGATTTGGGGCCGGTGATGGCGTACGAGGCGCTGAAGCATTACAGCGATCGCGACATGACGTTTCGGTTCGTCTCGAACGTGGACGGAACGGATTTTGCGGAGGCCGTGCGCGATCTGGATGCGGCCGAGACGCTGTTCATCATTTCATCGAAGACGTTTACGACGCTCGAGACGATGACGAACGCGCACTCGGCGCGGGCGTGGTCGGTGACAGGATTCGACGGCGATGAAAAGTCGGTGGCTCGGCACTTCGTGGCGGTTTCGACAAACGCGGCGGAGGTGGCGAAGTTCGGCATCGATACCGCGAATATGTTCGGCTTTTGGGATTGGGTCGGCGGCCGGTATTCGATGGATTCGGCGATCGGGCTATCGACGATGGTAGCGATCGGGCCGGAGAATTTTCGGGCCATGCTCGACGGGTTCCACCAGATGGACGAGCATTTTCGCACGGCTCCATTCAAACAAAATCTTCCTGTATTGTTAGGGCTGCTGACGGTATGGTATGCGGACTTTTTCGGGGCCGAGACGGTGGCGGTGCTGCCATATGAGCAGTATCTGAAGCGGTTCCCAGCGTATCTGCAGCAGTTGACCATGGAGAGCAACGGCAAGCACGTGACGCTGGAGGGAACGAAGGTCGATTACGCGACGGGTCCGATTTATTGGGGCGAGCCGGGGACCAACGGGCAGCATTCGTTCTATCAGTTGATCCATCAAGGAACGCGGCTGATCCCTTGCGACTTCATTGCGTTTGCGAAGACACTGAATCCGCTAGGGCGGCACCACGACATGCTGATGGCGAACGTGTTTGCGCAGGCGGAGGCGCTGGCGTTCGGGAAGACAGCGGAGCAGGTTAAAGCGGAGGGGACGCCGGATTGGCTTGCGCCGCACAGAGTGTTCGAAGGCAACCGACCGTCGAATACGATTCTGGCGGACGAGCTAACGCCAGAGAGCCTCGGCAAGCTGGTGGCGCTTTACGAGCACAGCGTGTTTACGCAAGGGACGATCTGGCAGATCAACTCGTTCGACCAGTGGGGCGTGGAGCTGGGCAAGGTGCTGGCGCAGCGGATCATTCCGGAGCTGGAGAGCGGCGGAGAGCCGGCGTTAGAGCACGACAGCTCGACGAATAACTTGATTCGAAGGTATCGCCGGGCGAAGGGCTAGCGGCTTCCTCCACTACAATGGCGGTATGTCAAAAGAGCAGCCGTTCCTGACAGACGTGGAGCAATTGCGGGCCAGAGCGCGCAAGAGCATTGAAGATGGCGCAGTGACGCCGGCCTACCAAGGCGATGTGAAACAGGCCATCGACATTTTGCAGGCGGTGCTTGCGACTGAAATCGTTTGCGTGCTGCGGTACACGATGAACGCGATTGCGGCGACTGGGATATCGAGCGAAGGCGTGAGGGACGAGTTCGAAGAGCACGCCAAGGAAGAGCAGAAGCACATGAAGGCGGTGGCTGAGCGGATCAACCAGCTTGGCGGAACGCCCAATTTCAATCCGGAGGGCCTGGCGACGCGATCCGCTTCGCAGTATGTGGAGGGCGCGAACCTGGTGGAGATGATCAAGGAGAACCTGGTGGCCGAGCGGATCGCTTGCGAGCACTACCGCGAGTTGATTCGCTTCTTCGCCGATAAGGACCCGACCACGCGCGTGATGATGGAAGGGATTCTAACGAACGAAGAAGAGCACGCAAACGACATGCACGACCTATTGGTGGCGCATGAAGGGAAGCCGATGATCGCGAGGGGATAGGGAAGAGGAGGACCGATTCGAGACAGAGTTCCCCGGCTTTTGTGTCGGGAACTGGTGGAGGGGCCCTTGCTCCGATAGGCTGCACGTTTCCGCAAAATGGCGGTCCAGCCCCTCCCAGTAAGCGCCCTTCGTTACAAAGCTCTACGCCCGGATTTGTCAGCTTGTGACACTTGGGGAGACCGCTTTTGCTGTGACGCCTCGTAGCCGTTCTGCTTCGAGCCGTAAGGCGATGGTGAAGGGGTTCCTAACCGACCTGCAAGCATCTCCAGGCTATTGGCCGAATCCTCTCAACAGCCCTCCAATGTCGGTCGGCTCTACGGCCAATAAATCTCGCTAGCAAGCTCGATTTCTCTAAATTGTCTTCTGAGGCGTTCGTAGTCCCTTTCAAAAATCCATTCATCGGCTTCTGTTAGCACACCGTTATCGCCCCGGTCGTGAGTGAAGGCCACCCTCTGTTTTTGAAACAAGACAATACTAGGCCGCAACATTTCGGGGGCTGCGTGTCTGCCCCTCAGCGTCACGATTTTTATCTCATGCACAAAATCTTTAAAACTATCGAGAAAAGCCTGTGAGGCGGAATCTGGCTGATTGGTTGCTAACAAGAATACATATCGTATCCTCACTCTTCCAGACGCCACATGGGCTCTAAGCTGCATGTAAAATTCGTTGAACCAGTTTCGTTTTAGAAGATCGTTGGGATCAAACGCGGGTAAACGGATATACGCCTTAACATCCTCGTTGCCGTGGAAGGTCTCCACCAGATCTAGCCACCTGTTGAAATAACCAGCCTCATTGTCCGCGATCGGGATCTGACCCTTTACGATACGGCGAAGAGTTTCGGCGCAGCGATCTAATGCCGTTGAGATAGATCTCGTCTGTACCGGGCGTTTAACTGCAACGGAGAGTGCCGCAATTTCTTGAGTAATTTGATGGATAGGGTTTTTCTCGATGGCATTTATAAAGTCTCGATTAAGCTCTTCGACACGGGCCATTAAGCCATGGGGAAAGACGTCAGTCCTTATGTTAGCGTCTCGCAGTTTTCGAAACCCGAGTCCGCGCACGATTGGATTTGGGTCCAACATACCGATTATCACGCGCCCGACCTTCCTATCGATCAGTCGTTCAACGCACGGAGTCTTGCCTTCACCCCGCTTAGTACATGGCTCTAGTGTTGTGTAAACTGAAGCTCCTACAAGCTTTCGGTCCTTGAGGTGGTGCTCGAGAAGAAGGTATTCGGCGTGTTCACCCTTCCCCGGATCTCTTTCATCCCGGTAAGCACGACCGATAACCTCATTTCCAAGAACAGCGACAGCACCCACTCGGGGAACGCCGCCTGTAGAATCAGGCTTCGACTGAGACATCATCTCTATCGCTAATTCCATGGACTGTTCGTGAAGAGATTTCATAGGTTGCGCTCATCCTGCCAGTTTAGAATTTAATAGATTAGTAGCGTAGCAGAACATTTGGATGGTTCGGCGCAAAATAGACTACATAGTACTGTACGGAGCGCACGCGAGTTGATTCCGAGAAGTCGACTGGTCATGCGTTGAAGAACGGTAGACTGAGATTGCAGACCGCAATGCGAGATCGCAGACAACGTAGTTAGGCTGCAAGGGTAGCAGGGGATGCCAATTGGAATCTGCAAGCTTTGCCTAAGTGACAAAGAGCTTTTGAAGAGTCACATGATGCCTGCGGGACTATACGGTCATCGCAACAGAGAGTTCGAGGTTTTCACATTGTCTGCAAGGGTGAGGACCAAGAAGCAAATGAAACAGGTTCTGCTTTGCCGCGAATGCGAAGAGCGATTTAGCGAGAACGGAGAATCCCATGTACTCGGCCTCATTGGATCCAAGAGGAAGCAATTTTCTCTGAACGAGCGTATGCGTCTTGGTTTCGCACGCGACAGCGATAGCTTCAGTAAGCGCTTCTTTGCTCCTGACTTTGGAATCGATGTAGACAAGTTTTCGTATTTCGCGATTAGTGTTGTTTGGAGAGCGGCAGTCATCCAATGGCTAATGGAAGATGGCACTTACACCCAAAAAGTGTCTCTGGGCGACTTCCAGGAGGATATGCGCAGATATCTTATCGGAGAGACAACATTGCCGTCAGACATGGCGGTCATCGTGATCGTCTGCAGTGACGCCACTTCTCGACAGGGCTTCACTTATCCCACCGGTTTCGTCGAGGCAAACTGCATTAATTTCAGGTTTCTGGCTCGGGGTATCGTTTTTAGGCTATTGATCGGGTATGGAATGACGGGTTTTCTGAAACAGGCAGCATGCACTTCCACGATTAAACCCATTTGGTACGGGAACTGCGAAAGCCGAACTCGCGAGATGTTCCGGAATCTTATCGTATAACCAACCTGCCGCAGTCGACGGAGATAGCGGCGTAACAGATGCGAGCACGTTGAAAAGAGTGAGCCGGAGCCGCTTAGGATGTCTTTGGTATGCGAGCCCGGGCCTGGTTTGCGGCCGATAAACTGCGTAGAGCCCAAGCGCCGGGTAATGGTGCGGATGAGAGGACTTGAACCTCCACGCCGTTGCCGGCACTAGAACCTGAATCTAGCGCGTCTGCCAATTCCGCCACATCCGCAGGTGAGCGACGAGACCATTGTAATGCAGGCCGGCTTGGGAGGGGGAGTTCGAGGGCAGGCCGAGGGGAATCTGAAAGGGCCCTGCGTGTATGCAGTTAAAATTATAGTGATGCCCTCTAGCTCTGCCGTCGCAGACAGTACTGCGCCAACACGATCGCCGCTGCTTCTAACAGGCCTTGCGTGGCTGATTCCCGGCTCCGGCCATCTGCTGCTTGGGCGGCGGGGGCGAGGGGCCATCGTGTTCGCCACGGTACTCGCCGCATTCCTGATCGGGGCGCTGATGCGCGGTCCGATGTTTCATCCGGGTGGGAACGGAGATCTGCTCTCGCGCTTAATCCAGATTGGCGGCTTTGTGGGCGATCTGGCGGCGGGGCTGCCGTACTTTCTTTCGGTCTGGCTGGGCTACGCGCCGCCCGACAGCGCGGGACACGCCGCCGATTATGGCTCGAAATTTTTAGTGGCGGCAGGACTGCTGAACATCCTTGGCATTGTGGACGCGTACGAGATCGCGACCCATCAGAAAGACTAAATCGTTATCATGACTTTGAATCTGGATCATTTCGAAGCGGCATTACTCTTCGCGCTTCTGGCGAGCGCGATGCTGGGCTTGATCACCAAACGCACGGACCGGGAACGGTTGCGGTACGGCGTTCGCTGCTTTGCGTGGTTTATGGCCGCGCTGTTCGGGATCGGCTGGTTCATGCGGATTCTGCATGGATAGCGTTTCGGGGCCAGTGCTCGCATGAAGACGTTTTATATAGAGACGTTCGGCTGCCAGATGAACGCGCACGACTCGGAAAAGGTCGTGGGCACGCTTCTGCAGGAGGGTTACACGCAGGTGGACCGGCCGGATCAGGCCGAGCTGGTTCTCTACAACACGTGCAGCATCCGAGACAAGGCGGAGCAAAAGGTCTTCAGCCGGCTCCAGCAGTTCAAACGAGAAGCGGGCAAGGGGAAGGTTTTCGGCGTATTGGGCTGCGTGGCCCAGCAGGAAGGCGAACGCATCTTCGAACGCGCGCCTCACGTGAGCCTGGTGGCGGGTTCGGCGAGTTACACGAAGCTGCCGGATCTACTGGTGCAACTCGAAGCGGGCAACCGGCGAGTGACGGGACTGAGCCTGGATACAAACGAGACCTTCGACACGCCTTATACGCGGCGGGACAATCCGCACCGCGCTTACATCACGATTATCGAGGGCTGCGACAAATCCTGCGCGTACTGCGTGGTGCCGTTTACGCGAGGACCGGAACGCAGCCGCACGAGCGAGAGTGTTTTGCGGGAGGCGGCGTCGCTCGCGGAGCTGGGTTACACGGAGATCCAGTTGCTTGGGCAGAATGTCAACAGCTATCGCGATCCTTCGCCGGCGGGGTGGGATTTCGCGCGGCTGCTGGATGAGACCGGAAAGACGCCGGGCATCCGGCGCGTCCGATTCACGACTTCGCATCCGCGCGACTTCGTGAAGGGCATTGTGGAGGCAATCGATGGAAACTCCGCGCTCTGCAATCACGTTCACCTGCCGGTGCAATCGGGTTCGACGAGCGTGCTGTCGCGCATGCAACGGCTTTACACGCGCGACGATTATATGCGGCGCATCGAGTGGATGAAGAACGCCAGGCGGAGCATCGCGATCACGACGGACATCATCGTCGGGTTTCCGGGAGAGACCGAGCAGGACTTCAAAGAGACGGTGCGCCTGGCCGAGGAAGTGGAGTATGATTCGATGTTCATCTTCAAATACTCGAAGAGGCCGAATACGCCCGCGCTCGAATACGAGGATCATATTCCAGAGGAAGAGAAGACCCGTCGCTTGATGATTCTTCAGGAACTTCAGCGAGCGATCCAGATTCGGCGCAATGCCGCATATGTCGGCACAATCGAAGAGGCGCACGTGGAGGGGTACAACACCGCAACAGGACAATGGATCGGCCGAACGGCGCAGAACAAGACGCTCAATTTCATAGACGCAGAGCTGCCGGGACCCGCCGAAGGGCGGACGCTGACCGGCACATACGCCGACATCTTAGTAACGCGCGCCGGCCCGAATAGCCTTGCCGGCGAGCACATCGCCAGCACAATGAACAATGGGCCGGGCAGGGCCGTCTAACTGTTGTCTGCGAAAGGGAGGTCGAAGGTGGAAGTAGAGATGAAGATCCGGGGCCTGATGATGGATCCCATGACGAACATGCCGATCGTCGTGTTGAAAGATTTGAGCGGCGATTCCGTGCTCCCCATTTGGGTGGGCATCTATGAGGCGAATGCAATCGCGCTCGAGATCGAAAAAGTCACCACGCCGCGACCCATGACGCATGACCTTATCAAAGTGCTTTTGATGGGCCTCGAAACGAGCATCAAGAAAGTGGTGGTCAGCGAACTGAAAGAAGACACGTTTTACGCGCTGATATGGCTGGAGCGCGAGGGAAAGCTGATGAGCGTCGATTCCCGCCCGAGCGACGCGCTGGCGCTGGCGCTGCGCCACGACTGCCCGATTTACGTCGAGGAAAAAGTTCTTCAATCTTCGCGGAATTCGACGAGCGTTTCCGAAAAGGTGAATAACGAAGAGCTGCGGAAATGGCTCGAGAACCTCAACGATGAAGATCTGGGCCGCTACAAGATGTAGCTGAAGGCAAGAACAAAGAGCCCGAGGAGTGCTCCCCGGGCCCCTGAAGCGGACTTACTTCTTGCGCCGGCCTCTCCTGGGAGGAGCGGTGGTTTGCACGCCCGGGATGGTTGGATCTTTAAAGGTCAGCATGTAAGGATCCTTTGTGTAACTATCGGCCACGCCCGAGAAATCGACTTTCTGGCCGACCTTGATTTTATCGAGCGCCTCGGTTGGGAGCGGCTGAGAGAATTCGAGCGTGGCATCCGGCTTGGCGGGGTCTTCGATTCCCAGCACTACCTTGGTGGGATGGTCGGGCGGATCGATGGAAATCACCGTGCCTGAGAAGGTTTTCACGCCTTCGGCGCCGCCGGGGATTTCGGCGTCCTTGACGGAGCTATTGAAGAAGCTGTCGCCCTGATCGCCCGTCAGGTTCGTCTTAATGGTGTACCAGAGTTTGAATGCCGGGTCGGAGTTCATCCGGTCGTTGAGTTTGGCGGCCTCGGCATTTGCGACATCCGCAGCGCCGGTGATATTCAAATCGGCCGGAGGCAGCGCGCTGGTTTTGGCCTGGGCGAGAATCTGGTCGCCGCCGTCGGCGCTGCCGTGGAAGTCTTTGTACGCCTTGTTGAAGTAGTCGAGCAGCTTGGCGCGGGCGTCGGGCGCGACAGCCGGGCCAGGACCGCCGTACTGCGCGGCACGCGCATATTCAAAGAGCCCTTCGGGATATTTCTTATCGTCGATGAGCAGCTTGCCGTAAGCCGCCGAGACGGTGCCCTGATCGGGATTGGCAGTGAGGCTGGCTTTGTATTCGTTTTCCGCGGCGGCGGTGTCCTTTTTCGAGGCCGCTTCCCAAGCGAGCGCGTTGTGCGCGAGAGCCATGGCCTGGTTCTTCAGCGTGCCCCATTGCGTGTCGCTCACGGTGGCGGGCTTCTTGGAGGCGCTAAAGGTATCTTCGACGCCATCGAGAACGGCATGGGCGGCGGAATCGACCTGAGTCAGCAGATCGGGGGGAGGAGCGGCGCCGCCCACAGCCGGTCCCCAGAGCGCGATGTAATAGTTGGCCAGGAAGTACTTGGGGTCCTTCTTCAACATGTCCTGGCATTTCTGGATCAACTGCTGGCGGGACGGCGGATCGTTGGGGGCAAGCTGAGCAAGCGTGTTGATGAAGTACTTGAGGCGGTCGTCGGCAAAGTCGCTTTGCGGATACTTGTCCTGCCATTGATTGAGGAGATCGAGCCGCGCCTTGGGATCTTGGGTCTGGGTGATCTTGGAATAGAGGTCGTATTCGGCGCGGTCTTTGTAATTCTTCTGGGGCTGCGCGGCTTGACCGTTAGCCTGGCTCGCGCCCGCGGCCGGCTGAGAAGCGGTCTGAGCTATGGCGACATCTACACAGCCGAGGCTGGTGAGCAAGGCGAAAGCCCCGGCGGCCGCCAGCCACTTGCCGGCCTTCGAAAAGGAAATCTCCACGACAACCCTCCTGACAGGAATTCTACGTCTTCGTTCTGGGGACGAATTTCTTCGCGTTCGGCCCCTACCGGATTCTACCCGGCCCGGAACGCGGCTAAATGCGCAAAGCCGGAGTATAACGAACTCGTTTCCGACTCGCAACAATGGATAGTAATCGAGCCCTGCATCCCGAATAAATAGATGCCGTGGCGGAGCAACTTGTTCCCCAGAAGGCGTCGGGGGCGGAGCCTTTCTATCCGGGCGGCGCGTGCTATCATCCACGTTTTCCATGCGGCCTCTGGATCTTGCGGTGATTGCCGCATACCTGGTCTTCATTACGTGGTTTGGCGCGCAATTCAAGAAAAGCCAGGGTTCGTTGAAGGATTATTTTCTAGGCGGGCGCGGCGCGCCGTGGTGGGCGATCGCGTTCTCGATTGTTTCGGCCGAGACGAGCACGCTGACCGTGATCGGAACTCCGGCGCTTTCCTTGAACGGCAATTTCGCGTTTCTGCAGCTTGTTTTGGGGTACCTGCTGGGGCGGATAGTTATAGCAGTTCTATTCCTGCCGCAGTACTTTCGCGGGGAGATGTTCACGGCCTATGAGCTGATGCAGCGCCGTTTCGGAGCGCGCGTCCGAAAATTTACGGCGGGGACGTTTCTGATTCTGCGAGCGCTGGCGGAAGGCGTGCGGGTGTTCGCCATCTCGATTGTGATTTCGATCATTCTCGGAACGGGCGAGGTGGGTTCTATCGCGGTGATCGTATGCCTGACGCTGTTTTACACATTCGAGGGCGGCATGACCGCGGTGATCTGGACAGATGTTGTGCAGATGATCCTTTACATTTGCGGAGCGGCGGGGAGCTTTTTCCTGATCCTCCAGTTGACTCCCGGAGGATGGCCGCATGTGATGGAGCTGGCGCGCGCCACGCACAAGTTTCAGATCTTCGATTTCGGATTCTCCTTTTCGGCGGCTTTTTTCGAGCGGAACTACAGTTTTTGGGCGGGACTGCTGGGCGGCTGTTTCCTGGTCACGGCCAGCCATGGCACGGAGCAATTGATGGTGCAGCGGCTTCTCGCGGCAAGAAGCGAACGCGAGAGCCGGCTGGCGCTGCTATCGAGCTGGCTGGTGGTATTCGGGCAATTCGCGCTGTTTCTGTGTATCGGAGTGCTGTTGTACGCCTATTACAAGAGCACGGGGCAAGCGGCGCCACGGCTACCGGAGCGCACGTATCCGGAATTTATCTGGCGGCACCTGCCGGTGGGGGTGGCCGGGCTGGTGATGGCGGCAATCCTGGCAGCGGCGATGTCGAACCTGAGCGCGGCATTGAACGCGCTCGCATCGACGAGCATCATGGATTTTTTGAAGCCGTTGCGGCCGGGGCACTCGGAAGGGTATTACCTGTTCGCCGCGCGGTGGGCGACGGTTGCCTGGGGGGTGATCCTGTTCAGCGTGGGGCTGGTGGCGCGGCATTGGGGCCGGGTGCTCGAAGCCGGGCTTTCGGTGGCCTCCGTGCTGTATGGCGCGCTGCTGGGGGTGTTTCTGCTCGGCACGTTGACGAAGCGGCCCGGCGAGTGGTCCGCGATGATCGGCATGAGCGCCGGATTCGCGGCGACGCTGCTTCTACGCAGCTACGTGGCGTTTACGTGGTATGTGCTAATCGGCTCGACGGCAACTTTCGCGGTTGGCTACGCGGCGAGCCTGGTGCTTCGGGATGGGAAGCGGGAGCATTGGGTGACGAAGACCGCTTCTTAAGAGAAAGAGCATTCCATGCCCACCGAAAAGCAGTACTCAGGTCCCAGTCTGCAGCGCGTGCTTGGCCTTTGGAGCGCGATTTCGATCGTGATTGGGACGGTGATCGGAAGCGGCGTTTTCCTGGTTCCCTCGACGATGATCCGGTACGTCGGCTCGGTCGGAAACCTGTTTATCGTGTGGGTGGCGGCGGGCTTGCTCAGTCTGTTTGGCGCGCTTACGTACGCCGAATTGGCGGCGGCATTTCCGGAGGCTGGAGGCGAATACGTCTACCTAAGCCAGGCGTATGGACCGTTCTGGGGCTACCTGTACGGCTGGACGCAGCTTTGGGTAGCCAAGAGCGGATCGATTGCCACGCTAGCGGCGGGTTTCTATACGTACTTGACGGCGTTCTATCCGGTGCTGGGGACGCCGGTGGTGGTTTTCCCGCTGCATATCGGGCCGGGCGGGAGCTTGCTGGAGATTCACTACGGCCAACTGGCAGCCATTGCGGTGATCCTTATTCTTGCGGGCGTGAATTACATCGGGGTGCGGTCGGGCGGCAACACGCAGGTGATCGTCACGGCGATCAAGATGCTGCTGATCGCGGGCGTGATCGCGGTGGGGCTCTTTTCGGGCAAAGGCGACTTCTCTCATTTCGGAGCGCGCGTGGCGAGCGTGGGAAGCGTGGCGGGATTTTTCGCGGCGATGGTCAGCGCGCTATGGGCCTACGACGGCTGGAACAACGTGAGCATGGTGTCTTCGGAGATTCGCAATCCGCAGCGCAACCTGCCACGGTCGCTGATTTTGGGCACGGGCGCGGTGATTGGGACGTACCTGCTAATCAATGTGTCCTATTTCTACGTTCTGACGCCGGCGCAGGTGGCGGCGAGTCATCGGGTGGCGGCGGACGCAATGTCGAGCATTTATGGAAATTGGGCGGCGGCGGCAGTGACGGTGGCGGTGCTGATCTCGATTTTTGCGGCCTTGAATGGATCGATACTTTCGGGCGCGCGGGTGCCTTATGCGATGGCGCGGGATGGCCTATTCTTTCGATTTGCGGCGAGAGTGCATCCTAAATTTCACACGCCCGGCAACTCCATGATTCTGCTCTGCCTGTGGTCCTGCGTAGTGGTTTTGAGCGGGTGGTTCGACGATCTTTATAATTTCGTGATATTCGGGAGCTGGATTTTGTACCTAATGACGGCTGCATCGGTGTTTGTTCTGCGTAAAAAGAGGCCAGACGTGGCGAGGCCGTACCGTGTGATCGGATATCCGTTAGTTCCAGTACTTTTCGTGGCAGTTGCAGCCCTGCTATTGGTGAGCACGGCGCAGACGCGTCCGCGCGAATCATTGATGGGCTTGGCCCTCATGGCGTTAGGAGTTCCCTTCTATTATTACTGGGATCGGAAGAACTCCTAGTTCCGATTAGAAAAAGCCCCGATATTTCCACAGTCCAGCGCGTAAATGCAGCAGGTACTTCCAGTACCATTCCTACCTAAACAAGTTGGCTTATATTGAATTCTTCGTGAACGGCGAATTAAACTTCGACTTTAATCCGCGATTGAAACCATGCCAACACGTAGCGGACTAAACTGCGGAAGAGAGGTCAAGGTCTTGGACGTCGATAAAATGCTGGTCGAGTTGCGTCTGGAACGCGAGCAAATAGAAGAAGCGATTCTTACGCTTGAGAGATTGGCGCGTGGGCGGGGACGCCGCAGAGGCCGGCCGCCCGCATGGCTGAAGGAAGCCACAGCGGCAGCTTCGGGCGAAGAGGGGCAAAATGCGGTGGTACAGTTGCCCTCCGAGCCGCGGCGGCGGGGGCGTCCTCCCGGGAGCAAGTCCAAACATAGCCAGTCTTTGGAAGCTTGAGTAGTCAGGGCGGAAGCTTGAGGAGTCAGGGCGGGTTTGTGGGGAGGCAGCGCGCCACGGACGCGCTAATAGAGCAGGTAGGCTTTTCTGCGTTGCTCGAATTCGGAGGCCTGCGAGCGCACCTTGGCCCAGATGGCGCTCGCGCCCATGCCGAGCGCGAGATCTTGCACCACCTCTCGATTGCCTATTAGGAAGCGGCATTTTGCGAGATCGATTTTGCCCGGAAAGAGCTTTTCGAGGGCGACGGCTAATTCGATTCCGAGGCGCGTGCTGTCGAAAGCTTCGCGGTCTGTGACGACAAAGCGGACACCTTCTATTTGTTTTCCGGCGAAATTGGAAGAGGTGGGCTGAAATCGAGTGGCGTAGACGCGAACGCCGGGAATAAACTGGCCGTTTAAATACATAGCCAGATCCTGACCGCGAATCCAATCGGCGCCAATCTGCTCGAACGGGGAATCGGTTCCGCGGCCTACCGAATAATTAGGATCGAACTCGAGCATGGCGAGACCGGGATAGAGCAAAGCGGCGTTCAGGCTTCGCATATTGGGCGAAGGATCGATCCAGGCGAGGGTGGTTGCGTCGAACCAATCGCCGCGCTCCCAGTTCTTGAGCTTCACCACGTGGAGCGGGGCGTTCCAATGCTGTTCGGCGTTGGCCATGGTGGCTAGCTCCCCATCGGTCATGCCGTGGCGCAGCGGCATGTCGTAGCAGCCGACCAAGGAGTGAAGGTCGGACTCCATCTCCGGACCCTCGACATGAGTGCCGGTGATGGGGTTGGGGCGGTCCAGAACATAGAAGGGCTTGTGGGCTTTGGCGGCCTCTTCCAAGGCGTAGAGCAGAGTGCAGGAGTAAGTATAGAAGCGCGCGCCGACATCTTGAATATCGTAGACGACGGCGTCAAGCCCTTCCATCTGGGCCGCGGTGAGGCGGCGACGGCTGGGCTCGGACAGGCTGACGACGGGCAAGCCGGTTGCGGGGTCGGTGGAATAGGCGACGTCGGTATCTTTGTTGCCGGTGAGCCCGTGCTCGGGTGAGAAGAGCTTTACCAGATTTACATGGGCCTGCAACATGACATCGATATTGCGGCGGCCGTTGCGATCGAGCCCGGTGTGATTGGTGATGAGACCGATGCGCTTGCCCTTGAGCTCGGCGAAGCCGTCCTGTTCGAGAACGTCGAGGCCGGTCATGGTCTTCACCTGGCGATTGACGACGCGATGCACTCCAGCGCCGGCGATGGTTTCGTTGTAGCCGGTGAGAGCGACCGTATCGGGCACGAATTCTCCAAAGCGGGCAGCGACGGCGGTTGCGATGCGGGAGCGCAGAGAGCTGAGCGACTTGCCGCGCTTGGGATGGACCACGTTGGTCAACACGATGACGAATGAATTCGTGACGGGATCGATCCACATGGAAGTGCCGGTGAAGCCGGTGTGGCCGAAGGAGCCGATGGGGTAGAGCTCGCCGCGATTGCTGGAGTAGGGCGAATCGATATCCCAGCCGAGGCCGCGAAGGATGGGCTGGTCGGCAGGGCTGCCGGGGGTGGTGAATTTTCGGACGGTGAGCGGATCGAAGAGTTGGACGGCGCCGAGGCGGCCGTTGCCGAGCAGCATTTCGGCGTAGAGCGCGAGGTCGGCGGCGGTGGTGAAGACGCCCGCGTGGCCGGCGATGCCGCCCATGTAGCGGGCGGTGGGATCGTGGACTACGCCGCGCAGAGGCTGGCCCGTGTCGGGATCGATTTCGGTGGCGGCGATACGGCTGCGAAGAGCGGGCGCGGGCAGGTAGCCGGTCTCTTTCATTCCGAGCGGCTCAAAGATCTGTTCGCGGGCAAATTGCGCGAGGGTTTCGCCCGAGAGACGGCGGACGATCTCGCCCATCAACAGGAAATTGATGTCGCTATAGATGAAGCGGCCGCCGGGCGGAGCGATGGGTGTCGCGGTGAGCGCTTTTTGAATGCCCGTTTCGTAGCCGGTCCAGCGGGGCTCCAGATCGACGTCGGGCGGCAGGCCGGAGAAATGCGTCATGAGCAGGCGAATGGTGATGTCGCTGTGGCCGCCTTGAAATTCCGGCAGATACTTGGTCACGGGATCGTCGATGCGGAGCTTGCCTTGCTCAAAGAGACGCATGACGGAGGGCGTGGTGGCGATGACTTTGGTGAGCGAGGCGGCGTCGAAGATGGTGTCTTCGGTCATGGGCTCGCGCTGGGGAATGAGGACGCGGTAGCCGTAGGCTTTGCGATAGACGAGTTGGCCATTGTGCCCGATGGCGACGACGGCGCCGGGGATGTAGCCGGTACGCACGGCGTCTTCGAGGATGGAATCGACCTGGGGAAAGGAATTTTCGGCCGCCGGGGTCTGGGCGCCTTTTGCATACGCCGCGGCGAGGCCGCCGGCCAGGAGGAGAATGCCCGCGAGTCTCATGCGGGGTCAGGCCAACTTAGCTGCGATGGCGTCGAGCAGGCGCGCCAAGTCGATGTCGTTGGCGGTGACGCCGCCGGCATCGTGGGTGGTGAGATCCACGACAACACGGTTATAAACATTGAGCCATTCGGGGTGATGGTTCTTCTTTTCGATGTGCGGGGCAGCGGTCGCCATGAAGCCGAAGGCGCAGGGGAAATCGGGGAATTGGAACTCGCGATGCAGTTTGCCGGCTTGGATGGACCAGCCGGGGAGCTGGTGGAGGGCGGATCGGAGTTCTTCAGGGGACAGGGTTTGCCTCGCCATGAGGCCATTGTAGTGGCCGGGGCGGGAGCGACCTTGACCGGGCGCTGCACACGTGTGCATACTGAAGATGGAGGGCTTTGGCATGCAGGCTCGACTGGACGCGGCGCCGCTCAAGGAATTGGATCAGTGGGATGATTTTGTGGCGAGCCGTTACCGGGAGGGCAGGTCCGAGGAAGAATTTCGCAACTATAAAGAAGATGCGAACCCGGGCGTGACCGAGTTTTACCGTCAGAATCATGCGCGCCAGACACTAGAATTCGTTCTCTCCAAGAAAAAGCAGTATTGCGGCCTGACGCGTGGGCGTAAGGGCATCTGGGAGATGGCGGAGTATCTGAACACACTGGTGGATGAGAGCGACCCGGATACGGATTTGAGCCAGGTGGAGCACCTTCTGCAGACATCGGAGGCGATCCGAAAGGACGGGCGCCCGCGTTGGTTCGTCCTCGCGGGACTCTTGCACGATCTGGGCAAGGTGTTGTGCCTGTACGGCGAGCCGCAGTGGGCCGTGGTGGGCGATACATTTCCAGTGGGCTGCGCACATTCGGACCAGGTTGTGTTTCCAGAGTTCTTTGCGGCCAATCCCGACAGCCGCGTACCCGAGTATCGGACCGCGTATGGGATCTACTCGCCGAATTGCGGACTGGATCGTGTGCATCTCTCCTGGGGGCACGACGAATACATCTACACGGTGACGCGAAAGTATCTGCCGGAACCCGCGCAGTACATGTTGCGGTATCACTCTTTTTACGCCGCGCATCGGCACGGCGCATACAGGCATCTGATGAATCCGCACGACGAGCAGATGTTCGAGTGGGTCCGGAAGTTCAATCCTTACGACCTGTATTCAAAGGGCCGAGAACGCCCGAACTTGGCCGAAATCAGGCCGTATTACGAGGAGCTGGTGGCGGAGTTCTTTCCTACTCAGATCGATTGGTGAGGGCGGCCGGAGGCGCGGTAGAGCCGCGCACGATAAGTTCGCCCTTGATCCGAATGGTCTTTTCGGCGGGCCTGCCTTCGAGGAGCGCGAGGAGAAGCTTCATCGCAGTGCGGCCAATCTCCTGCCTGGGTTGATGAACGGTGGTTAACGGCGGGTTGAGCAGCGGGGCGAAGAAGAGATCGTCAAATCCGACAACCGATAGCTGGCGCGGCGATTGGACTCCTTGCGCCGCCGCCTCGCGCAAGACTCCGAGCGCGGTCATATCGTTGTAGCAAAAAACCGCGGTTGGCCTGGAGCGCAGGGCTAGGAGCTTGCGGAGGGCCGCGACCCCGCCTTCCGGCTTGCCATCGCCCGGAACGATCAGAGTGTGTTTGATTCGCGAGGACCGCAAGGCTTTCCGGTAGCCGGCCTCGCGATCGGCATTCGAACCCAAGCCGAAACGGTCGCCGATGTAGGCTATTTCTCTGTGACCCAGTTGAATCAAGTGACGGACGGCGCGCCAGGCGCCATCTACGTTGTCGATCGTGACGGAATGGGCGAACTCGCTGGTGTGGTGGTTGTTGATGAGCACGATCGGGATCTGCAGCTCCGAAAGCTTTTCGATGTAGAGGGCGCCGACGCGGGACGAGGCGACGAGCACTCCATCGAAACGATGCTCCCGGAGAGCCTGAACGACGGCGATTTCGCGTTCGGCATTGCCGTGTGAATTGGCCAGCACGACGGAGTAGCCGTGGCGGTTGGCGAGTTCCTCGATACCGAAGAATACCTCGCCGTTGAAGGGATCGGCGATGCTGGTGACGACGACGCCGATGGTGTGGGTGCGGCGGGTAACGAGGCTGCGAGCGACGGCGCTTGCGGCGTAGCCGGCTTGATCGGCAATGCGTTGAATGCGCTCCGCCGTTGTGGCGGGGATCAAAGGACTCTTGCGCAGAGCACGCGAAACAGTGGAATGCGAGACCCCGGCCAGCCGGGCAATGTCCTTAATAGAGACGGGCATTTTGAAAATGGGTGAATTCTGACTAACAAATTTGGCTATACTCAGAATCTCTAATCCACTAACTGTAAGATCCTTTATGCGTCTGCGCAATCTACTCTGGTTTAGACGCGCTTCAGTACTCGCCTGCGCACTCGGGTTACTGCTGCCTTTGGGGGTGTACGCGGCGACGATCTCCGGAACGGTGGAGGACGCCTCAGGCGCTCTAATACCGAGTGCGCGGATCGAAATTAGCGGCGGCGGTTTGCCGGCGCCCTTGATTGTAATCTCCGATGCGCAGGGGCATTTCGCGTCACCGGACGTGAAGCCGGGCACTTACTCGGTGCGTGTTACGCATGAGGGATTCGAGCCGCTCTCGACGCCGGTGAAAGTTGGGGAAAGCGCGGCCGAGGTGGCGGTGAAGCTTTCAATCGCCACGCAGCGGCAGGAGGTGAGGGTGGCGGGCGCCGCGGCGCAGTTCGCTAATGCGGACCCGGTATACCGGACGCTAAGAAGCATCGCCCCCGGCGTGACGCTGGAGATCAGGGATTTCACGCTGCGATATGACGTGGCGAGCTTTGCGTTCAAGCAAGGGACGATTACGTTTCTCGCGCCGGTGGAGGGCATAGTGACGGGCGCGATCTTCGTAGGCCAGGGACACCTGACGCTGAAGCCGGCGATGCCAATCGATCGCAGGGACTTGGCTCGGCGGATTGGAACCGAACAGGTGGAGGAAGACTTCAGCGACGTGGTGTTTCGTTTTACCGATGGGTCGAATCGGGCGCTGATACAAGGAACTCGCGACAATGTGCCGACTCCACAGGCGGCGATTACGGTATTTCAGGCGTGGAAGGAAAGAGTGCGGCAGAGGCGCGATGCGCTGGGATTCTCAAAGGCCATGCTGGGCGAGGCCTTTTCAGAAGCCATACTGACCGGCGAGGCCATGGACAATGTCGACGCCGACATTCTGGCGTGCTTGTACAACAGCAACCGGCCGGGATTCTTCAGCGCGTATGTGCATGGGGTAAAGCACAAAGACCTGCGGTTTTATACGCGGCCGCGAGGCGGAGCGATTCCAGCCCTTGGTTCTCCGGAGGAGGTCGCGCTGGTCAATTTCAACCCGGAAGGGATGGACGACGGGGTCTGGTATCTGGCGCATCGCTTGATCGAGTATCAGAACGGCACAGCGAGTTCGAGCGAAGAGCGCCGCTACGAGAAGGCCGTTCAGTACAAGCTGGATACGGTGGTCGGCAACAACGATCATTTGATTGGCGCGGCGGCGATTACCTTCGAGCCGCTCATCGATGGGGAACGGGTGCTGAAGTTCCAGATGTTGCCGAATCTGCGGGTGACGCGCGTCGCCGATGCCGAAGGCAAGAATCTCTACTTCATGCAGGAGAGCCGCAAGGCGGATGGATCGTTCTATGCCGTGCTGCCGGCGCCGGCGAAGTTGGGCCTGCGTTCTACGATCACGGTTGAGTATTCAGGCGACAAAGTGATTGCGAACGCGGGAGTGGGAAGCTTCTATGTCGTGGCGCGGGAGGCGTGGTACCCGAATCTGAACGGTTTCGGAGAGCATAGCCTCTATGACTTGACCTTTCGCTATCCCAAGAAAGACAGGCTGATCAGCGTGGGAAGGCTCGATAAAGAATGGGTGGACGGCAATATCGCGGGCAGCCATTGGGTTACGCCGAAGCCGGTCGCGGTTGCGGGTTTCAATTTCGGCGAGTATCAGGAGGTGGACTTACCCGATCCTCTGACGAACTATAAGATCCAGGGCTTTTATCTGACGGAGCTGCCGGACATGCTAAGGGGGCAGTCCGCGCTCGCGGCGATGGCGCCGAAGGCCATGACGAAGTACGCGCTCGAGCAGACGCGGGCGCAGTTGCAAGTCTGCACTCACTTCTTCGGGCGGAGCGAATTCGACCATATCGCCATTACCGAGCAGCCGAACTTCGCATTCGGGCAGTCGTGGCCGAATTTGGTGTATCTTCCGATCTCCGCGTATATCGATTCGACGCAGAGATGGATGCTCTTTGGGCACATCGATAACGGATTCACGGAGTTTGTACAAGAAGTGACGCCGCACGAGGTGGCGCATCAATGGTGGGGGCATGCGGTTGGGTGGGCTTCGTATCACGACCAGTGGCTTTCGGAAGGCTTCGCCGAGTTTTCGGCGGCGCTGTTCCTGCAACAGGCGACGGGCGACGGCTGGCGGAAGGACTACATACAGTTTTGGGACCGGCTGCGGGCGCGCATCCTGGAGAAGAACAATTACGGGACGGCGCCGAACGATGCAGGGCCGTTGTGGCTGGGGCTACGGCTGATATCGCCGCGCACCGAGAATGCCTATCAGGAGGTGACGTACCCGAAGGGCGCCTATGTACTCGCGATGTTGCGGTCCATCATGTATACGAACCAGGATCACGACAAGGGGTTCATCGAGATGATGCACGATTTTGTAGAGAGTCACCGAGACGCGCCGGCTTCGACGGAATCGTTTAAGGCGATCGCCGAGAAGCACATGACCAAGTACATGGACCTGAGAGGCGATCATCGCCTGGATTGGTTCTTCGACGAGTGGGTGTATGGGACCGAGGCGCCGCATTACGATTTCTCCTATCAGCTTTCGAACGCGGGCGGCGGGCAGACGAAGCTGCACATGACGGTGACGCAGAGCCAGGTGGATAGCGACTTCGCGATGCTGGTACCGGTATTCGCCGATTTCGGGAAGAACATGGTTCGCATCGGACAAGTAGCGGTTGCGGGCAACAGCAGCAAGACGATCGATGTGACTCTTCCCTCCCAGCCGAAGAAAGTGGCGCTCAACGCTTATAGAGAGATTTTGGAGCGTTGACGGACGATCGTTACTGAACGAACTTCGCGCTAACCACGATGAAGAGCGCTGAATTGCCGCCGTCGATATTGGTGTTGCCGACGACGACTTTCTCGTCGCTCTGGACGTCGAGGTCGGTTTCCACGCTGACGCGGACATCGGAGTCCGGGACGCCGGTGTTGAAGGAGAATTTGTTGAAGCGAATGGTTCGATCGTTTCCGCCGGAAGACCTGGGCTCCAGGGCGCACCCGATCAGATAGGTGTTGAGAAATCCGGCCTGGGCGTTCGGGAAGTTCTTCAAGAGACCCCTCGCGCTGGCGTTATGGCCTTCGCGGGCGCGGATCATAGTGCTGTCGAGAAGCTGGTAGCTGGTGTAGGGAAAGACGGCCTTAAGCTGGCGCAGGACGGGCTCGATTTCAGGCGAGGAGGCGACTTCCGAGCTTTTCGAGCTGGCGCCGATTACGTAGACCTTGATCTCGACATCGCGGGCAGAGTCGTCGGGGCTAGGCACGTCTATTTCTTTAATTGCCTCTTCGGCGCTGCTCACCTGCGCGGGCGTTCCATAGAGGAGCAGGACCTTCAGGCCATTGTTCGCGGCGCCATGCACCCCGCCCAAGGTCACGATGTCTTTTACGGCTTCGGCGCGCGCATAGCGGAGATGAATGAGTTTCGTGACGTTGGCCGTAGGGGCGGGCGGGAGCGCCTCTTGAGCGAAGATCACGGCGGGGGATAGCGCAAAAGTGGCGATGATGGCGAGCTTATTCATTCGATTCTGTCCTTTCCTCGTTTGGGGAACTGGGGGTCAGCAGGATGACGATCTTGGGATCGGTGGTTGCGATCTTGATGAGCGGCTCCCGATCGGGCCGCGCGACGAGCGCGATCGAACCCAAGCCTGGAGCGCGCGGGCTGGCGCGGCGAGGCATTGCGAGTTCTTTGATGGCGATGGGTGATGACGGCAGTTGGGCGAGCAGCGCGGCCGCTACAGGCTGCGCCGGGACGACAGGAAGTGGAGCAGGCGAATGCAAGCTTCGATTCAAGAAGATGACCAGAGCAATCAGGGCGGCCAAGGCGATGGCCCATTCGAAGCGCCAGCGCCTTTCGACTCCGCGGGGAAGATTCTCCATGACACGCCGGCGGACATTCTGCAGATCCTTGGCGTCCGGCTCGGCTGCAGGCGTAGCGAGCACCTGTTGCAGTTGGTAAAACTGGTCCGCGCATTCCCGGCAGCGGAGACACTCGTCGAGATGGGCGGCAATTCGCTCGAGCGCGTCGGGATCGAGATCGCCAGTAGAGTAGAGCGCCAGTTGTTCCTCTCGCGGGTGAATCATTTGCTTCCTCCGGAAGCTTTGGAGAGCCGCTCAGCCACGAATTTTCTGATTTTGGCCCGGGCGGTGGAAATTTGGGAGCGCACGGTCTCTTCGGAAGAGCCTAGAATCGCAGCGGCCTCGGCCGTGGTGCAACCTTCGATGTCGCGCAAGACAACGGCGGCGCGCTCGCGCTCGGGCAAGCGCTCAATAGCGGAGAAGACGAGACGGCGTTGTTCGGCCGCTCGCAGAGTTTTTTCGGGATCGGGGGCGGCGTCGTGCGAATCCGGCGCGCAATCGATAGGAATTGCGGCCTTCACTTTGCGCTTCGAATCGAAACAGACATTCACGGTCATGCGATAGAGCCAGGGGGCCAAATCTCCGTCGTCGCGAAAGCGGCCCAGGTTCTTGTAGAGCTTGAGAAAGACTTCTTGAGCGGCGTCTTTGGCGTCTTCGGTATTCAGCAGCAGCCGTTGCGCGGTGCGCAGCACCATCTTTTCGTGCAGCAGCATGAGCCGCTCGAAGGCCGACGAGTCGCCAGCGCGAGCTCTTTCAATCCAGTGGTGAAGCAGGTTTTGCTCCAACATTAATGCGCCCGTCATGATTGCGCCCGTGATGGCGTGGCCCGCAGTTTATCGGCATGTGGTAATGAGGCCATGGTTGCGGCTGGTCAACGTACTCATTTCATATACGTGGCGAGCGGCCAATTCGTTGATTCGGGCTTACCACTTGGCGCGGAGATCGCGGCGGTCGAAGAGATCGGGCGTAGGCCGGCATATGCCCTGTCGCGGAGATGGCGTATCGATGAAATGGCGTAGACGAGCGATGCGGCGCTCGATCCACAGCAGAAGCCGGGCAATGCGGCAGGACACGACAGCAGTATGGCACATTGACTTTGCAATGTAAAGTGCTTCTCGATAGCCGAAGCGGCCACAATGGAAGCGCATGCCCGAAGCCTTAATTTTCGATATCGACGGCACATTGCTCGACTCGGTGGATCTACACGCGCAGGCGTGGCAGGAGGCGTTCCGGAAATTCGGACACGAGATCGCTTTTGACGAGATCCGCAGCCAGATCGGCAAGGGCGGGGATCAACTGCTGCCGATTTTTTTAAGCCCCGACGAGATCAAGAAGAGAGGCGAGGAATTACAGAAGTATCGAGGCGACCTTTTCAAAGAGAAGTATCTTCCGAAGGTGAAGCCATTTCCGGGAGTTCGCGAACTGTTTCAGAAGGCGAAGGCGAACGGGCAAACGGTGGCGCTCGCTTCATCGGCGAAGGGCGATGAACTGAAGGATTTCGAGCGAATCGCGCAGATTGAAGACTTAGTCGAGGTGGAGACATCTTCGGCGGATGCGGAGCGCTCGAAGCCGCATCCCGATATCTTCGAAGCGGCGCTCGATCGACTGGGAAAGAAAATCAGGCCGGAGCAGGTGATTGTGATTGGAGACAGCCCGCACGATGCGGAGGCGGCGAAGCGAGCCGGGCTGCGGACGGTGGGCGTGCGCTGCGGAGGCTTTCCGGAATCGGACTTGCGCGAGGCCGGATGTATCGCGATCTATGACGGGCCGGAAGATTTGTTACGCCAATACGAAAACTCGCCGTTGGCCAAGAGCGCGCAGGCGAGCGCGCCTTAAGAGTGGCGCCTTAAGAGTGGCGCCTTAAGAGCGGCCGATGCGGGTGACCACCGCGAGCGTGGCGAAGAGAAAGAACAAGACGTCGTTGTTCCAGAACACAAATGCCGTAGCAAGGCACAAGAGTGCTAGCTGGGACCTGGGGTCCAGAGACCAATCAAACATGACGGTTAAACCTCTATAGTGCCAGAAACCCAACGAACGTTTCGGTCGGCCTTTGACAGCCTACGCTTTTCATATCGTCGGGAGCCTTGAATTTTCTTAACGACAGATCCCGGATTGGGGCGCGAAACCAGCCATTTTGCGTAGAGGTCTAACCGTGTGGAGTTGGAGGAAAACACATGAAAAGGCTATTGATGGCAATTCCGCTGGGGGTAGCGCTGCTTGCGCCGGCCTACGTTTCAGCCCAGGACCACCGGTACTATGATGCCGAGCACAAAGACTATCACGAGTGGAACGGAAACGAGGACCGAGCGTGGCATCGGTACTGGGAAGACCGACACCATCATTACATCGGGTGGGAGCGGGCGAGCGAAAGCCAACGCAGAGCTTACTGGCGCTGGCGTCACGAGCATCCGGATTCGGTGCTGTTCAAGGTTGAGGTGAGGTAGACTTACTCGCCGAGTTTGCGTTCGCTTTCGGCATCGAGCAGATGCAGGATGACGCGCAGGGGCATGCCGGAGAGCTCCGGCTTGTCTTCAATATCGGCGCGCAGATCCATTAAGGCGCGTTCGAGCAGATAGGAATCGAAGAGGGTCTGCTGATCGGCCTTGGAGGGCGGCAGGTAACGGACGCCGGCCGCCCGATTCCAATATCCGCGCAGGAAGGCCGCGGTCGCGTGCGAGTACCAGAAGCGGCCCCACAGCCGGAGGGTGTGACGCAGCGATGTGTCGTTGCCTTCGACCAGCAGGATCTGGCGAAGAGCGCTTTGCGCGGCGTACCCGATGGAGGCGAGCATGCTAGCGACATCTCTGAGCGGGCAGCGCTTGATGCGGCGCTCGCTGAGGTGTTGATGCGGATCGCCTTCGAAATCGAAGATGACGACGTCGCCCTGGGTGATGAGCAGATGGGCGAGATGAAGGCGGCCGTGATAACGCGTGCGCCAGGAGGCGATGCGCTGTTCAAAGACAGCGCGGAATTTCGCGGTGATGGCATTTTCCTGCTCAAGCACCTTGGCCGCGAGTACGCGCGTATCCGGGCTCATGTCGGCGTAACGTTGGCGCAGGAATTCCAACCGGCGGCTGGTGAGCGCCACGTAGCCGTGATATAGGCTCTGGCGGTAAAAATCGTTGAAGGGCTCGGGGGCGAACGCCGGGTCGGCGTAGTCGCGAGCGAGTATGAGGTGGAGTTCGGCGACGCGCGTTCCCATGGTTTCGGCAAGCGACAAGTAGGAACCGATCAGTTCGGCCGCGATGGGCGGGGCCTGGGCTAGGGCGAAATCGAGCGAATAGATGTTGGTGGGGGCGGATTTTTGAATGTCGGCACGCGAGTGTTTCGAGTTGCGGAGACGTTCGAGGAACTCCTGCACATGCGTGTAGGTGTGCTTCCAGGCAGTTCCTTCGTTAGCTACGAAGCCATGAAGCTCCGCCAAAGTGGTGGGCTCGCCCAGGGCGGGCTGATATTCGAGCGAGCCGGCAAAGGGCGCGGCGTGGGCAAACGGTTCAGGCTGCTGCTCGGTGAGCAGGCGGCCCATTTCGACACCCTGGTTGACGCCTGGCGCCACCTGCCGGAGAATTTTCAAAACGAAACGGTCGCCGAAGCGGATGGAGGCGCCCATTTCAGAAGATGGGTACGGCTCGGGCGTAAGGTTTGGATGCGTATGGCCCCACAGGCGGCGGAACTGGCGGTTGCGATCTGCGACCGCCGAACCCGATTCGCCATGCAGACGGCGGCGCCGGGCGAAGGCATCCAAGAGATCCGTGCAGAACTGCTGATTCTCCGTAGCGCTATATAGAAATTCGCGGGCGCCATCGGCGGCATGCACTTCGGCGATGAGCGAATCGGGGTAGTCGTCGCGCAGGAATTGCGCTTCGTCGCCGGCGGCGGAGGCGATGGGCAGGACGTAGCTTTCGGGGTCGCCGCTGGTGTATTCCGCTCGGAGGATCGCGATGACGTATTTGTCGCGCTCGACTTTCAGGACTTCCGCGATCTCCAGAGAGCGGAAGCGACGGTCTTTAGAACGGAACCAGGCGCGCGACGGCAGGAAGCGCTGCAGGGCGACGGAGAGGCTGGCGCGAACGGCGGGGGTCCAGAGCTCCGCGAGGACGGGGATGAGGACGACAGGAATCGCCGGTTGGCCGGCTTCAACCGACGGAGCTGAAATCGTGACGGGCACGGCGCGCTGTTCGAGCGCAAACCAGAAGAACGAATTGGGCCCGAGGGTGAGAGGGTAATAACCTTCGCCGATGACGGGGAAATCGGTGCGGCCGAACATTTCGACAGGCGTGTAGCCGAGGTACTTGTGAAGGTCGAGCTGAACGGGCTGCGCGAAGCGGGAGAGATTCGCGACGACGAGAATGGTTTCCTCCTGATAGCGGCGGAAGTAGGCGAGGATGGATTGATTCGAAGGCTGGAGGAATTCGAGAGTTCCCCGCCCGAAGGCTTTGTACTGCTTGCGCAGCGCGATGAGGCGCTTGGTCCAATTGAGCAGCGAGTGAGGATTATCCTGCTGCGATTCGACGTTGATGGCTTCGTAGTGATAAGCGGGATCGATGTTGACCGGGAGATAAAGCTTTTGGGGATTCGAGCTGGAGAAACCGGCGTTGCGATCTGGGCTCCATTGCATGGGAGTGCGGACGCCGTTGCGGTCGCCGAGATAAACGTTGTCGCCCATGCCGATCTCGTCGCCGTAATAGATGACTGGCGTGCCGGGCATGGAGAACAACAGCGCATTCATGACTTCGATGCGGGGCCGGTCGTTGCCGAGCAGCGGGGCGAGGCGGCGGCGAATGCCGAGATTGATGCGCGCTCTTTGATCGGCCGCGTAAACGCGATACATGTAATCGCGCTCTTCGTCGGTGACCATTTCGAGCGTGAGCTCGTCGTGATTGCGCAGGAACATGGCCCATTGGCATGTCTCGGGGATGGTGGGCGTGCGCTTGAGGATCTCGACAATCGGCATGCGGTCTTCGAGCCGCAGCGCCATGAACAAGCGGGGCATGAGCGGGAAGTGAAACGACATGTGGCATTCGGCGCCGTTTCCGAAGTAGGCTACGGCGTCCTCGGGCCACATATTGGCTTCGGAAAGCAGCATGCGGTTGGGGTGAGCTTTATCGAGATGCGCGCGCAGCTCTTTCAAGAAGGCGTGCGTTTCGGGCAGGTTCTCGCAGCTTGTGCCTTCGCGCTCGAACAGATAGGGGATAGCGTCCAGGCGAAAACCGTCCACGCCCATTTGCGCCCAGAAGTCGAGCGTGTGCATGACCATGCGGCGCACGGCGGGGTTATCGAAATTGAGATCGGGCTGGTGCGAATAAAAGCGATGCCAATAGTAGGCCTTGGCGACGGGATCCCAGCTCCAATTGGAGGGTTCGAAATCCTTAAAGATGATGCGGGTGCCGGCGTATTTGTCGGGCGAATCGCTCCAGACGTAGAAGTTGCGCCAACTGGAATTGGGCTCGGCGCGGCGCGAGCGCTGGAACCATTCGTGCTGATCGGAGGTGTGATTGATGACCAACTCGGTGATGACGCGCAGACCGCGGCGATGGGCTTCGCGGAGGAAGTTCTGGAAGTCGCGCAGGTTGCCGTACGCAGGGTGGACGGTGCGGAAATCGGAGATGTCGTAGCCGTCGTCTTTCCAAGGGGAAGGAAAGAAGGGGAGCAGCCAGATGGCGGTGACGCCTAAATCTTCGAGGTAATCGAGTTTTTCGGCGAGGCCGCGGAAATCGCCCATGCCGTCGGAATTGCTGTCGAACATGGCGCGGACATGCGCTTCATAGACGATGGCGTCTTTGTACCAGAGCGGGTCATCTTCCAACCCGCTGAATGTTTGCACGTGCGGCATGCGGTTTCGCTTGGTCGAGCCATTTGAGGAACAGCCCGACCGCTGCAACATCCGGCAGCCTGTACTGCGCCGCGGTGTCGGAAAGGCCCCCGACTCTGATGGTAATCCCTTCGGGAATTTCGACAAAGGCGTCTTCGTCGGAAATGTCGTCGCCGATGTAGATCAGAAGGGGCGAAGAGGGCGCCGCGTGACGGGCGATCCACTTGACGGCTCGGCCTTTGTTCCAATCGACGCGAGGGAAAACTTCGAGGACCATTTTGCCTTCGCGAACGCTGAAGGAGCGAGAGCGGCCAACGGTGGAACAAGTGGCGCTGCGCACCCAATCGTGGAGAGGTTCGGTGACGCGCCGGAAGTGGACGCTGAGAGTGAGGCCTTTATCTTCGATTTCGAGGCCATCGGTTTCGCAGAGCGCCAGTTTGAGCTGCAGCAGGACGCAGCGGAGCTCGCGGCGCAAGGCTTCGGCGTCGGGCTCGCGGAAGCAAGCGTCGCCGGATTCGATTTCGAGGCCATGATTGCCCGCGTAGATCACTCCTTTGAGTCCGACGCGATCGCGCACATCGGCAAGCGCTCTGCCGCTCACGACGGCGACCGAGAAATCGGGGCGGTCGGCGAGCGTCTGAAGGCTTGGAGTAATGCCGGAATCGAGCTGGGCCTCTTCGGGAACAGGCACGATGCGGGAAATGGTTCCATCGAAATCGAGGAACAAGGCGACATGGGAGACGCCGGACAGGCGGGGCGCAAGGGACTCGAAGTTAGCAAGCAGGTCGACGGGCTGGCGAGCCTGTTCGAGAGCCGTCATACCGCGACTCCCAGCGCCTTTTCAGCCGTGAGGGAGAAATCGAATTCGCGGCGGTCCGGGTCGTTAGAATCCGGAAACTCTATGCGCGCCATTTGCGACAGAAATTTTCCGGCCCAGCGGTAGACGTTGTCCTGGTCTATAGCTTCTCTCATTTTGCGCATGCGGCGGCCTCGCTCGGCCCGATCCATTTGGAGCGCGGCGCGATAAGCTTCGGCGCCTTCTTCGATGGAAAAAGGATTGATCTGAATGGCATCCTTCAATTCGCGGGCGGCGCCCGCGAACTTGCTGAGCACCAGCACGCCATCTTCATCGAAGCGGCTGGCGGCGAATTCCTTGGCGACCAGATTCATGCCATCGTGCAGCGAAGAGACAACACAGAAGTGAGCAAGGCGGTGCAGCGCGATCATTTCGGGTTGGGTATAGTGGCGCTTCAGCAGGACGATGGGGCGCCAGGAGGGGGTTCCCCACCGAAGATTAATCTGCGCGGCGAGCGCGTCCACCTCAAGTTCGATCTGGCGATAGGCGGGCAAAGTAGACCGGCTAGGAACGGCAATTTGCACGAACACGATTTTGCCGCGGTAGGCGGGATAGCGTTCGAGCAAGCGATCGAGGAAGCGAAAGCGCTCCGGAATGCCCTTGGTGTAATCCAGGCGGTCGATTCCGATTCCGAGCGACTTACCTTTGAGCGAGAGCTCCTGGTTCCAGCGGCGGATGTGGACGGACATGGACTCGGATTCGGCGAGGTCGGAATGCTCGTCGAAATCGATGCCGATGGGAAACGGGCGCACCAGAGTGCAGTGGCCGCCCCGGCAGATCTCGGAGCCGGCGCGATCGACGCGCGCTTCGACGGAGCAATCCACTGTTTCGACAAAGTTCTGGCAATGCTGCGGAAGGTGAAAGCCGAGCAGATCGTTTCCAAGAAGCCCGTGCAAGATTTCTTCGCGCCAGGGAAACGCGCTGAACACTTCGCGATTGGGCCAGGGGATGTGCCAGAACTGCGCGATGACCAGGTTCGATCCGGCTTCGCGCAGCATGCGCGGAAGCAGGGCGAAGTGATAGTCCTGGATGAAGACAAAGGTGGGATCGCTGCCGGCTTCCTGCATCACGGCTTCGGCGAAACGCTCGTTGACGCGACGGTAGGTGCGCCAGTGATCGGGGTCGAACAGGGGACGCGTGAAGGCGACGTGGCAGAGCGGCCACAAACCTTGATTCGCGAAACCGAGGTAATAGCCTTCCTCTTCTTCTTTGGAAAGCCAGACGCGCCGCAGAGTGTACTCCGGGTTCTCGGGCGGCACCTGAACGTGATCGAATTGATCGACGCTTTGACGGTCGGCGTCGCCATTGCCATGAGCGATCCAAAGACCGCCGCTTGCGCGCATGACGGGGTCGAGCGCACTGGCCATTCCGCTGGCCGGTTGGATGCACTCGATATGTCCGTTGGCGCGGCGATGCTGGAAGGGCTCGCGATTGGATACGACGATGAGGCGATAGCCGTCTAATTTAGTGCGGACAAACTCGCTGAGCACGTCGCGGGTCCAGACCTTCAAATCGGGAACTCCTTCAGGCGCAGCATTAATATCCTTTCATTCTCGATTTAGACGCCGTCCATGTCAAATTCATTTCTCGCGTTTGAGAGGAGGCTCGGTGGGGGCAGAGAACTTAGCGCTTACTGAGGCAGGAATGGCCGGCCCAAATGAAGCGCAGCGGCCAATCGGCGCATTGGCGAATGCCGATGCGGGGCGTAACGCCGACTTCAAAGGAGGGCGGCGTGCGCCAGCGGCGTATCGTCAATGAGCCTTTATCCAGGCGTTGTCCATACTGTTCGCGTCCAATGGCGAGAGCTTGGGTGAGTTTGCCGGGGCCGTTCGTAAGGCCGCATATGGAACCGCGCCAATCGCGGCGGCGGTACATCTCGGGCAAGCCGCACAGAGGTTCGAGCGCCCGAATCAGAACGCATCCGGGGATTCCGTCGCTGTCGGCAACAACGTTGAGGCACTCGTGCATACCGTAAATGAAGTAGACGTAGGCGCGACCGGGCGGGCCGAAGATGACTTGCGTACGTGAGGTTCGACCTCGGGCGGAGTGCGCGGCGAGATCATTTTCGCCGAGATAGGCTTCGGTTTCGACTATCATGCCGGCGGTAGTTTTGTGAACGAGGATGCAACCAAGCAGACCGCGCGCGAGTTCGACGGCGGGTCGCGCGAAGGCTTCGAGGGACAGAGGCTCGCTCTGGAGGAAAAGTTGGCGGCGGGACCAAGAAATACGCGACGGATCGCGCGGCCTTGCGTCCGGCAACATTGCGATAGGCATCCGAAGTACGCTAGAAGATGCCTTAAGAAATAACATGGGCAGCGCCAATGCGATTATTCACCGCCATCGATTTGCCCAATGACATTCTGCTTCGCTTGGAACGTCTGATGAGCGCGCTTCGGCCGGAAGCGCTGATCCACTGGAACCCGCTCGATAACCTGCACATCACGACGAAATTTATCGGCTCATGGCAGGATTCGCGCCTGGAGGATCTTGACGCGGCGCTTTCGGCATTGACCGCGCGGCCGCCGTTTGAGATCGAGCTGAAAGATTTGGGCTGGTTTCCGAACTCGCGCGCTCCGCGAACGTTTTGGATCGGCGTTCACAGCGAAGCTCTGCACCAGCTTGCCCGCGAAACGGAGGACAAACTGGAGACGCTTGGCATCACGAGAGAATCGCGGGAGTTTTCTCCACACTTGACGCTGGCACGGATCAAGACGCCCGTGCCCCTGCGGCGGCTGCACGACAAGGTAGAAGAAATGCAGCCGGCCTCGCTCGGGCATTTTGTAGCATCGCAGTTCGCGTTGTATCGAAGCGATCCGGGCTCGAACGCGAGCATCTACCGAAAGCTGCACGAGTATCGTTTCGAATCGGCGCGGGCCGCCTCGTAACATCTTAAGGAAGTGCTCTCACCGCCCTCTTACGCAACGCTTGCCGCCGCTGCTCTGATTGCTTATTTTCTGGGCGGCCTGCCTTTCGGATATTGGTTTGTACGAATGTCTTCGGGCCGGGATATTCGGAAGATCGGAAGCGGCAACATTGGAGCGACGAACGTGCATCGCACGCTCGGCCGAAAGGCCGGAGTGATCGTTTTGCTGCTGGATGTGTTGAAGGGTTTCGCGGCCGTGTGGATTGGGGCGCTGATCTCGCACGGAGATCCGATTGCGCTAGGCGCCGCCGCGTTAGCCGTGATGGCGGGACATTGCTATCCGATCCTGCTGCGTTTTCGCGGCGGGAAAGCGGTGGCCTGCTATATTGGCGCGTTCTTGTATCTGGCGCCCCTTTCGCTCGCAGTAGCGGCGGTTGTGTTCATCGGCGTGGTAGCGCTGACGAAATACATCTCGCTTGCCTCGATTGCCGGCGCTCTCGTTCTTCCGTTCGCGATGTGGTTCCTCTCGCGGCCGCCGATGCCGATTCTTTGGGCATCCATCGCGGCAGCTTTGCTGATCGTTCACCGGCACAAGGGAAACATTGCGCGGATAGTCGCCGGCAACGAACGAGTCTTCTCGTTCAAAGGCGGCGGAGCGCCATGAATACGCGGCTGGCGATTCTGGGAACGGGAAGCTGGGGGACCGCGTTGGCGATGTCGCTCGCCCCGCGCTTCGACGACGTGGGCCTGTGGTGCCGCGAAGCGGGGCGCGCGGCGGAGATCGAAGAGTCGCGGGAAAACGCCCGGTATCTTCCCGGATTTCGATTGCCGCCGAATATCCGGGTCTCATGCGATCTTAACGGGACATTGGAGGGGGCGGACATCGTTGTAATTGCGATACCTTCCGCTCATCTGCGAGATGTGCTTGGCGCGGCCGCGGAGTTTCTTTCAACCGAGACGCGCGTTGTGAGCGCGACCAAAGGCATCGAGGAAGGAACGCTCTTGCGCATGTCCCAAGTAATCGGCGATGTGCTCCGCGGGAGTGTTTCGATAGGGTCGTTGTCGGGGCCGACATTTGCGAAAGAGATAGCCGCCGGCGAGCCGGCCGCGGTGGCAATCGCGTCGAGCGATATCGCGTTTGCCGAGGAGATCCAGCGAAGGTTTTCGAGCGCTTCGCTGCGGCTTTACGCGAGCACGGACTTAATTGGCGTGGAGGTGGGGGCCGCGCTGAAGAATGTGATTGCGATCGGCGCCGGAATCTGCCGGGGGCTGGGGCTTGGGAGTAACAGCGTGGCGGCGCTGGTGACCCGGGGCCTTGCGGAAATCACGCGGCTCGCTCTGCGGATGGGCGGGCAACCGCGCACCCTCGCCGGCTTGGCCGGTTTGGGCGACCTGGTACTGACGGCGACAGGCGATTTATCGCGGAATCGTTTCGTGGGGGCGCAACTTGGCCAAGGCCGCCGCCTGGAGCAGGTATTGAGCGGCATGACGATGGTTGCCGAAGGAGTGGGCACGTGCCGCGCGGCGCATGAGCTTGGGCTGCGGCACGAGATCGACCTGCCGATCATCAGCAGGATGTACGAAGTGCTGTATGAAAACAAAGAACCGCGGCAGGCTATTCGCGAGCTGATGGAGCGTCCGCTTACGAGCGAGTAGGCGAAGCGGCGCGGTCGGCCCACATGAAGTAGCCGACGATAGTCTTGGCATCGACGATCTGGCCCGACCGGATCATCGCATGCAGCTCGTCTTTTTCGAACCAACGAATTTCGATGCGTTCGTCTTCCATGGGCTCCTGCTGTCCTTCGGTGAGATCTTCGGCGAGAAAGACGTTCATCTTTTCATGGACGTATCCGGGGCTAGCCCAGAAGGAGGCGAGCTCCCTCCACCGCTTGGCTCGGTAGCCAGTTTCTTCGCGCAGCTCACGCTGGGCGGCTTCGAGAGGCGACTCTCCAGGGTCCAAGCGCCCGGCGGGCAACTCCCATAAATCCTGCTCGGCGGGCAAGCGGAACTGCTTCACCAGCAGTACCCTGCCCCGCTCATCGACGGCCATCATGACGGCGGACCCGGGGTGCCGGACGATGGCGCGCTTGATTTCAAAACCGCCGGGGTCGTTGGCGACTTCTTCGACAACCGTGAAGAGCTTGTTCTTCAGCAGCTCGCGCGAGGAGATTACTTGCATGCCTCTACAGTAGCGTTGGCTACTGTTGAGGGCGGCCAACCAGCCTTTGGAGAAAATTGGGCCGCGCCGCGCCGCGGAGGGTGCGAGCGAAACGCTTGACGGCGGCGGCGATCTGCTTTTCCGATGAGCCGGCGAAGCCGAATACAACGCCGGGGCGCAGCAGGGCGGTACGTCCGAAACTAGAGAGCGGCCTCACATCGACCTGGGCGCCGGAGGCGGATTGCACGACGGCTTGCTCGTCGATCCCGCGCTTGAGCCAACCGACGGCTTGCAGGCCGCCATCCGCTTGTTCGGGATCGATGAATTCGTTGAGCTCGGCATCGACGGACTGCGCGAGGGCTTGCAGGCGCTGGTAGTAAAGGGTGTTCATCCGGCGGACGTGCGCCTCGAGATGACCTTCGAGGATGAATTGCGCTAGGGTGGCTTGATCGATGGCGCATGGCTGGGCGCCGAGCAGCTCTTTCGTCTTCAGGAAATTTTCAAGCAGCGCGGGAGGGACAACCAGGTACGCGATTTCGAGAGAAGGAAATAATGTCTTGCCGGTGGCGCCGAGATAGACGACGCGGCCGTGCCCGTCGGCGCCCTGAAGGCTGGAGGCCGGCTGGCCTGAGTAGCAGAGTTCGCCGCCGCTATCGTCCTCAAGTATCCAGGTAAAGGTGTCGCGCGCGAACTCAAGCAAGGAGGAGCGGCGCGCGTTGCTAAGCTTCACGCCGAGCGGGAATTGATTGGCGGGCGTGACATACATCAGGACGGGAGGATTTTGGCGGCGAGCTTCGGGAGCGATCATGCCTTCTTCGTCGACAAGCAGTGGGAGCACTCGGGCGCCGGCGTGCAAGAAGGCTGCCTTTACCGCATACCGGCCGGGCTCCTCCATTCCGACGAGGCCGCCCGGGGAAAGGAGAGTTTGGATGGCGAGATGGAGGGCCTGCTGAGCACCAGCGCAGACGATCACTTGCTTGGCGGTGCAATTGACTCCACGCGTCTCACGCAGGCGAACCGCGATGGCTTCGCGCAAGGGAAGATATCCGGCGGCTTCTACATGCCGCAGCAGGTCCGGCGCGCTCTGCTTTAAGACTTGCGCACGAAGGGATTCCCAGCATTTCAGGGGAAATTCCTCGATGTCGGGGAAATCGGGCTGGAGCGGTTGCGGATACGCCGGCGCGCGGAGCCGGCCGAGTTCGATTTCTTCGAGGACAGCGGGACGGTTGAATTCAGGCTGGCGAGGCGAAGGGGTGGGCGAGTGGGCGGGCCCGCGGGCGCGGAAGCCGGAGGCGGCGGAGCCTTCGAGCAATCCATCGGCGGCTAGGTTCTGGAAGGCGCGGCGGACAGTGTTACGCGAGACGTGCAGTTCGACCGCCATCTCCTGGATGGCGGGGAGGCGCTCGCCGGGAGGGATGGCGCCGGCGGCGAGGGCATCGCGCAACGAGGTTTCGAGTTGTCGATAGAGCGGGACGTCCGAATCGCGGGAAATCGAGAAGCCGCCCATTTCCATACGCTCAGTAACACAAGTCGGGATTCGCAGGCGGCTGTCTCGAAAAAATACAGACAAAGAGTAAGATGGAATCGGCTCCGGGCAGCCGCATCGCCGGGCCTACCTGACGAATGCGCCGCGATTATCACAAGTGGTACAGCAGCCGCCTGAACCGGGATATGGAGCTTCTCGCATACGGGCATGCGGGAATGCCCGTACTGGTCTTTCCCAGCTCGCGGGGGCGATTCTACGAGTATGAAGACGCGGGAATGATTCACGCGATCTGGCAGCAGATCGAATGGGGACGGGTGCAGTTATTCTGCGTGGACAGCGTGGACTCAGAGAGCTGGTATAACCGCGGTATTCATCCGCACGACCGCGTGATGCGGCATAACGCGTATGAGGGCTACATTCTTTACGAGGTGCTTCCGCTGATACGCGGGATAAACGGCGGGGGGCAGATCTGCACGACGGGATGCAGCTTCGGCGCGTATCACGCGTTGAATTTCGCGCTGAGACATCCGGACGTGGTTTCGACCTGCGTCGCCATGAGTGGATCCTACGATATGAGGTCGTTCATGGACGGCTATTACGACATGGATTTCTACTTCAATAACCCGGTCGATTATCTGCCGAACATGAACGACGGCTGGTTCCTGGAACACTACCGAAGGATGAGAATCGTGCTGGCGGCGGGGGATCACGATATATGCCTGGGAGCGAATTTCCAGATGGCGCATATTTTCGGAGTCAAGCAGATTCCACATTGGATGGATGTCTGGACGGGCGGCGAGAAGCACGATTGGCCTCTGTGGCAGCGCATGGCGGTAAAATTCTTTTCGTGACGCGCTACAGGGCAGGCGAATCGAGACGAGTGGGCCTCGAATGGCGCATTCGTTTCAGGATCTTGGATCGGAGGTGAGCATGCGGAAAATTGGGATTCTTTACGGGATGGAGAATACTTTTCCGTCCGCATTGGTAGAACGCATCAACGGTAAGAACCTGCCCGATGTACGGGCGGAGCACATCCGAATTGGGGCGGTGAGGATGGCCGACCCGAGCGGTTACCGCGTGATTATCGATCGCATTTCGCACGACATCGAGTTCTATCGCGCGTACTTGAAGAACGCTGTGCTGACCGGAACGATCGTGATCAACAATCCATTCTGGTGGAGCGCCGACGATAAATTCTTCAACTACGCCCTGGCGCACAAGCTGGGCGTGGCAGTGCCGAAGACAGTAGTGTTGCCGCACAAAGCGCATCCGCCGGGGACGACAGTTGAATCCATGCGCAACCTGATGTTCCCGTTGAACTGGGAGGAGGCGTTCGATTATATCGGTTTTCCAGCCTTCTTGAAGCCGTTCAGCGGCGGCGGTTGGAAGAATGTTTTCAAGGTCAATTCTCCTGAAGAATTTTTCGCGGCTTACGACCAGACTGGGACGATTTGCATGACGCTGCAATCGGCGGTGGAGTTCGACGAATATTTCCGCTGCTACGTGGTCGGCCAGCAAAAAGTGCGGGTGATGAAGTACGATCCGAAACAGCCGCATCACCTGCGGTATGTGAAAGACAGCACGGCCAGTTCCCAGGCGCTGCACGACCGTGTGGTGCGAGACGCGCTGACGCTGTGCCGCGCGCTTGGCTACGACTTCAATACAGTCGAATTCGCGGTGGAGGGTGGAATTCCGTACGCGATCGATTTTCTGAATCCAGCGCCCGACGCAGATGTTCATTCGGTAGGACAGGCGAATTTCGATTGGGTAGTAGAGAATGTCGCGCAATTCGCCATAGATAAGGCGCGAAGCGACGAGCAGCCGGAAGCGCAGTACCACTGGAGCCAATTCTTGAAGGGCCATCCGGTGAGAACGACGGCGGCTTCCAGTTAAGCTCCCAGGAAATCGATTCTCTTTTATAAGAGGATGAAAGAATGAAACCGAGCCTGACGATTGGGATTGAGGAGGAGTACCAGACCATCGATCCCGAAACGCGCGACCTGCGCTCGCATATCGATTCGGAGATCATCTCGAAGGGCAAGATGCTGCTGAAGGAAGCAGTGAAGGCCGAGATGCACCAATCGGTGGTGGAGGTGGGGACCGGAATTTGCCGCGATATCAAGGAAGCCGCGCGGGAGTTGAAATGCCTGCGATCGGAGATCGTGGGCCTTGCGAAGCAAAACGGGCTTAGGCTGGCGGCGGCGGCGACGCATCCGTTCGCCGACTGGCGCAAGCAGGATATTTATCCCGACGAACGCTATCAGATTATCGTGCAGGATCTGAAAATGGTGGCGCGGGCGAACCTGATTTTCGGGCTGCATGTGCATATCGGAGTAGAAGACCGGCAGGACCAAATTCACCTGATGAACGCGGCGCGTTATTTTCTGCCGCATATTCTTGCGCTCTCGACGAATTCGCCGTTTTGGCTGGGCATGGACACTGGGCTGAAGTCGTATCGATGCAAGGTGTTCGATAAATTTCCCCGTACTAACATCCCGGACTATTTCCCTAGCTGGGGAGAATACGAAAGCTTTGTCAACCTGCTGGTGAAGACAAACTGCATCGACAACGCGAAGAAAATCTGGTGGGACATACGGCCTCACCCGAATTTCCCGACGCTGGAGTTCCGGATCTGCGACGTGCCGATGCGGGCGGACGAAACCATCGCCATCACGGCGTTGATCCAGGCGACGATTGCGAAGCTATACAAGCTACATGCGGCCAATCAGGGATTCCGGCTTTACCGGCGCGCGTTGATCATGGAGAACAAATGGAGGGCTGCCCGGTACGGAATAGACGGTAAGATCATCGATTTTGGCAAGCAACAAGAAGTGCCGGTGAGAGATCTTATATATGAGTACCTGCACTTCGTCGATGATGTAGTTGACGAATTAGGCTCGCGGCAGGAAATCAACTATATTCACCGGATTCTCGAACAGGGGACGGGCGCGGACCGCCAGTTGAGGATCTACCAGGAAACAGGAGACCTGACCAAAGTTATGGATTACATCGTGTATGAGACGGAGGCAGGCCTTTCCCGAGAACCGGTGAACGCCGCGATTGCACAATGACGGCACGGTTAAACAAGGAGTGGTTCGATCCCGAGTTGAAGCCGGGGGCGCACAACGCGGTTTTTGTGTGCCTCAAGGTTCAGCCACAAGAAAAGGTGACGGTGATCACCGACTGGGCGTGCGAGGAGATCGCAGCAAGCCTGATCGCCGAGCTGGACGCATGCGGATGCACATATAACACCTTCGTTTTGGAAGAAGTGGAACAGCGGCCGCTGACCGATATGCCGGAAAGCATCCTGCACGACCTCGAGTCGAGCCAGGTGAGCATCTTCGCGGTGCAGGCGCAGCCGAACGAGTTGAGAACGCGCATGCAGATGTGCGAGGTGATCAATCGCAAGAAGCTGCGGCACGCGCACATGGTCAATATCGAAAAGAAGATCATGCTGGAGGGCATGCGCGCGGACTTCAACAAGGTGGACGAGTTGACTTTGCGCGTGATGAACATTGTCAATAAAGCGCAGACCATTCGGGCAGTGACCCCAGCGGGCACGGATGTCACGGCGCAACTTAGTCCCGAATATAAGTGGATCAAGACGAGCGGGATCATCAGTCCCGAGAAATGGGGCAATCTTCCAGGCGGAGAGACGTTCACGTCGCCGTTGGAAGTGAACGGGACATTCGTGGTGGATGGCGTGGTGGGCGATTATCTATGCGCGAAGTTCGGCGACATTCAGAAAACGCCGCTCACGCTGCGGGTGGAACGGAACCGATTGGTGGAAGCGCACAGCGAGAACGAAGAATTGCAGGATGAGTTCTGGCGCTACACGCATAGAGACGAAAACAGCGACCGCGTGGGAGAGTTTGCGATCGGGACAAATTTGGCGCTTCAGAACGTAGTGGGCAACATTCTCCAGGATGAAAAGATTCCGGGCGTGCATATGGCATTCGGGGATCCGTATGGATCGCATACGGGGGCGAAGTGGACATCTTCCACGCACATCGACGTGGTGGGGAGAAACTTCGATATCTGGGCAGATCACCGGCCCATTATGTCCAGCGGCCGCTTTCTCGTGTAGGCGCTTGCGCGCGTGATACCCGAGCTTCGCAGGCAATTCAATCGGCACTGGAGACCGGAACTATACGCGGATTTTCTGCGCGGAATCAATAGCGTTTCGGGCGCCGAGGTAGGTTTTCGCTGCAGCGAGACGCCGGTCTTCATGCCGCCTGAGCTGGTGGACAAGATGGCGCGCTACGGGCGCGAGCTGTATGCGCAGCTTGCGGTCAACGAGCGGTATCGCGCGGCGTCGGAAGCGGCGATTCCGGCGGAATTCAGAGTTCCGAACGAGGCCGAGCATCCCCTTTTTGTGCAGGCCGACTTCGGTCTGGTGCGTTTGGAAGATGGCAGCCTGGCGCCGAAACTGGTGGAGATTCAGGGCTTCCCTTCGGTGTATGCGTTTCAGGCAGCGCTGGCAGACGAGTACCAGCGCGTCTATCGGTTGAATGAGATCACCGGGACGGAGTTGACGCCGTTCCTAGACGGCTTGGATCGTCGGGGGTTCGAGAGCCTGCTGAGACAAGCGATTCTCGGCGGCCATGCTCCGGAACAGGTGGCGCTGCTAGAGATCGAGCCATACACGCAGAAGACGCTGGCGGATTTCTTGCTCACGCAGAAAATGCTGGGCGTCCAAGTAGCATGCATCAGCGAGGTAAAGAGGCGCGGCCGCAAGCTGTACTTCAAAGACAGGGAGATCAGGCGCATCTATAACCGTGTAATTGTGGATGAGCTGATCCGCAAGAACATTCCCATGGATTTCCGACTCGCGGACGATTTGGATGTCGAATGGGCTGGGCATCCGAATTGGTTCTTCCGTCTGAGCAAATTTTCATTACCCTGGTTCCGGCACGTGAGCGTGCCGGAGACGTGGTTTTTGAGCGATGTGGAGGAAATACCGGGCGATCTTGAGAATTACGTCCTGAAGCCGCTTTATTCGTTCGCGGGGCTGGGCGTGGTAATTGGTCCTACAAGAGAAGAGATCGACGCCATTCCGGAAGGACAACGCAGCGAATTCATCTTGCAGCGCAAGGTGGATTTCGTGGCGACGGTGGAGACACCGAGCGGCTGGACGAAGGTGGAGACGCGGATCATGTATATCTGGGACGGCGAACTGAAGCCGGTGACGATGGTGATCCGTACTGGGCGCGGCAAGATGATGGGCGTGGATTTCAACAAGAAGCTGGACTGGGTGGGCGCGTCGGCCGGATTCACGCCGGTAGGGCGAGAGTAAGAAAATAGGAGTGCTATGGGAATCGATCCGCGGGCAGGCCAACTCGCCGACCCTGAGATGCTCGTCAACGTTTCGCGTCTTGTAACCGATTACTATGCTTTTCGCCCCGACCCGGGCGAAAAGACGCATCGGGTATCGTTCGGGACTTCGGGGCATCGCGGGTCCGCATTCTACTTTTCCTTTAACGAAAACCATATCGGGGCGATTACGCAGGCGATCTGCCAATACCGGAAGGATCAAGGCACGACGGGGCCGTTGTTTCTGGCGATCGACACGCACGCGCTTTCCGAGCCGGCGTTTGCGACCGCGCTCGAGGTGCTGGCGGCAAACGATGTCGAAACCATGATCGATCAGGGCGGCGGCTACACGCCCACGCCCGCGCTGTCGCACGCGATCTTGCAGTACAACCGGGAGCATGCAAGCGGGCAGGCGGATGGAATCGTGATCACTCCGTCGCATAATCCACCCGACGATGGCGGATTCAAGTACAATCCACCGTCGGGCGGGCCGGCGGACACGACAGCGACGAAGTGGATCGAAAATCGGGCGAACGAACTGCTGGCCGGCGGATTGAACGGGGTGGCGCGCATGCCGTACCATGCGGCGCGGAAAGCGGCGACCACGCACCATTACGATTATGTTTCCAATTACGTAAATGATTTGACGTCGGTGATCGATATCGACGCCATCAAGAGCGCCGGTTTGAATATGGGCGTCGACCCGCTGGGCGGGGCAAGCGTGGCTTATTGGCCGCGCGTGGCGGAACACTACGGGCTGAAGCTCACGGTGGTGAATAAAGAGGTCGATCCGACCTTCCGCTTTATGACGCTCGATTGGGACGGCAAGATTCGAATGGACTGCTCGTCGCCATACGCGATGGCGAGCCTGATCGCGTTGAAGGATCGATTTGACATTGCGTTTGCCTGCGATACGGACGCAGACCGCCATGGGATTGTCACGCGGAGCGCGGGCCTGCTGAATCCGAATCACTATTTGGCAGTGGCGATCGATTACCTGTATCGCAACCGCCCGCAGTGGCGCAGGGATTGCGGCGTGGGAAAGACGCTAGTGAGCAGCAGCATCATCGACCGGGTGGCGGCGGAGCTGGGGCGAAAGCTGGTTGAAGTGCCGGTGGGCTTCAAGTGGTTTGTGGACGGACTAATGAACGGTTCGCTGGGATTCGGCGGGGAGGAGAGCGCGGGCGCTTCTTTTCTAGGGCGCGAGGGTTCGGCCTGGAGCACCGACAAGGACGGGTTAATTCTGGGACTGCTTTCGGCCGAGATTACGGCCAAGACCGGACGCGATCCGGGAGAGTTGTACAAAGGGCTGACCGAACGGTTCGGCAATCCGGTTTACGAGCGGATCGACGCGCCGGCGAATCCGGACGAAAAGGCAATACTGACGAAGCTGTCCCCGCAACAGGTGGCGGCGCAGGAACTAGCGGGAGAGAAGATTGAAACAATGTTGACGAACGCTCCGGCCAACGGCGCGCCGCTCGGCGGCTTGAAAGTTGTGACGAAGAACGGGTGGTTCGCGGCGAGGCCATCGGGGACCGAGAACGTCTACAAAATTTACGCCGAGAGCTTTCTGGGGCAGGAGCACCTGCGCCGCATTCAAGAAGAGGCACAGGCATTAATCGCGGCCACGTTCAAGATGACGGCCGCCGCCCAGGCTCGATGAAATTTCGCGGTTTTACGAGACGCGCGATGCTGAGTGGGCTCGCGGGCCTGCCGGTGGCAACCGCTTTGGGCCAGGGTGTCTCGTCGCGCGGAGTGAAGCCGCAGCCGAGGGGGAAGCCTTCGGGACTGCCGTTCGATGCGTGTTTAACCGATGTTGCGGCCAAGGCAGGCTTGACCGCGCCGCTCATTTACGGACCTGAGGATCACAAGGCATACATTCTGGAAACGGTCGGCTGCGGATGCGCGTTCTTCGATTACGATAATGACGGCTGGCTGGATATTTTCCTGTTGAACGGCACCCGCTTTGAAGGCGCGCCGCCGGGCACGAGCAATCGGCTCTATCACAATAACCGCGATGGCACCTTTACGGACGTGACGGAGAAGGCAGGTCTGACGCGAACGGGATGGGCATCGGGCGTGGCGGTGGGAGATTACAATAACGACGGCTTTGAAGATCTATTCCTTACTTACTATGGCCAGAACGTTCTTTACAAGAACAACGGAGATGGAACGTTCACGGAAGTAACCCAGACGGCCGGCCTTATTAATCCACAGAGGCGCTGGGGCGCGGGCTGCACGTTTGTCGATTACGATCGGGACGGGCATCTGGATCTATTCGTCTCGAATTATCTGGAGTTCGATCCGGCGAAGATCCCGAAACCGGGCGAGAACGCCAACTGTAACTGGAAAGGAATTCCGGTCAATTGCGGGCCGCGCGGGCTCCCGCCCGGGTCCGTAGCCCTTTACCGCAACAACGGCGATGGAACATTTACAGATGTAAGCGTGAGATCGGGCGTGGCGAAGGCCCAGGGCAGTTACTGCATGACGACCGTCGCGGCGGATTTCGATAACGACGGATGGCCGGATATTTACGTGGCCTGCGATTCGACACCCAGTTTTCTTTTCAAGAACAATCATGACGGCACCTTCACCGAAGTCGGGCTAGAGACCGGCGTGGCGTTGAACGAGGATGGCATGGAACAGGCGGGGATGGGGCTTGGGATCTCCGACTATAACCTGGACGGCAACCTCGACATCCTGAAGACGCATTTCGCGGACGATACGGCCGTGCTGTACAAGAACGACGGCAAGGGCAACTTCGAGGACGTGACTAACTCGGCGGGGCTGGGCGTAGAGACGCGGTTCATTAGCTGGGGCGCGGGCATTGTGGACTTAGACAACGACGGGTATCCGGATCTGTTCTGGGTGACGGGCAGCGTATATCCCGAGATAGCGAAGATCCTGCCCACTTACCCGTTCAAGAGCCCCCGGATTGTATTTCGGAACCTACGAAACGGCAAGTTCGAAGAGCTATTAGATCAGGCCGGACCGGGCGTTGCGGCCGAGCACGCGAGCCGCGGATGCGCCTTCGGAGATTTCGACAACGACGGCGATGTGGACGTGCTCATTATGAACCTGAACGAGCCGCCATCGCTCTTGCGAAACGACGTAACAGGCAACAATCACTGGCTGAAGGTGAAGCTGGAGGGAGTCAAGTCGAACCGCAGCGCGATCGGCGCAAGGGTCACGGCGCATTACGGCGGCAAGGTTCAGGCTCAGGAAGTATTGAGCCAGGCGAGCTTCTATTCGGCCAACGACTCACGGCTGCACTTCGGCTTGGGCAGCGCGGAGAAGGCGGATCTGGAGATCCGGTGGCCGAATGGCGGGACGGAGCGCGTATCAAATGTGAGCGCGAACCGCCTGGTGACTGTTCGCGAAGGCGCCGGAATCGTGAAGAGCAACGCCTTCTCAAAGAGCCTGTCCTATCATTAAGGCAATACTTCAGGGAGGTTCCTTTTATGAGGAGCAGGTTCGTATTTCTTTCAGCGCTGCTGCTCGCGGCAGCGCTTTCATTCACGGCGGCGTTCGCGCAAGAACTGGCTGCAACCCTCTCAGGGACGGTGACGGATCCGAGCGGCGGGCTTGTGCAGGGCGCGACGGTGACGGTGCACAGCAACGAAACCAATACCGACGTCCGCACAGTGACGACAGATACGAGCGGCAATTATACGGTGACGAATCTGCAAGCGGGCAATTACACCGTGACTGTAAAGCAGACGGGATTTCAGACTTATGTCGCGCAGAATGTCGTGCTCGAAGTAGCTCAGAAGCGCGTAGTAGACGCCACATTGAAGACGGGTCAGGTGACGGAAACGGTAACAGTTCAGGAGACGGCGACTCCGATTCAAACATCGACGGCGGCCGAGGCCGGGACGATAACGGGAACACAGGTCAGGAACCTGGAGTTGAACAACCGGAACTTCGAACAGCTTGTGTTGCTGCAACCGGGGGTGACCAACGGACTGCCGGATGAAGTCGGTTTCGGCCTATCGAATTCGACGACCATTTCGGTGAACGGCGCGCGCGTGACGTCGAACAACTGGACAGTGGACGGAGCGGATATCAACGACAGCGGTTCGAATGGGACATTGCTGAACGTGCCGAGCATCGACGCGATCCAGGAATTTACGCTGGAGCGCAGCATGTACGACGCGCAGTACGGGCGTAGCGGCGGAGGGCAGGTGCTGGTGGCGACGAAATCGGGCACGAACGAATTCCACGGGGATGCCTATGAGTTCGTGCGCAACGATTTTTTCAATGCCAACGATTTCTTTTCGAACAGCACAGGAACTCCGCGGGCGATCGAACGATACAACGATTTTGGTTTCACGATCGGCGGCCCGCTGTATGTTCCGAAGCTTTACAAGCGGCAGGTTTCAAAGACCTTCTTTTTCTGGTCGGAGGAGTGGCGCAAGACGAGCACACCGGCAACTTTCGACCAGCCCGCAGCGACGCCAGCCGAATTGAGCGGCGTGGTTCCGGGAACCGTGACAGGCGCGGCGCCGGCGGGTTGCGTCACGTATAACGCGGGTACGAATACCAGCACGATCAGTCCCTCGTGCTTCAGCCAGAATGCGAAGGCGTATTTGACGAATATCTTCGATAAGTTTCCGGCGAACAGCGGCGCTAACTACATCACAAATTTCTCGCAGAAGAATAATTTCCGACAAGATATTGTCCGCCTGGACCAGAACATTTCCGATAAGGTTCACTTCTTCGCACGATTCATGCAGGACGACGTGCCGGAGAACTTTCCCGAGGGGTTGTTCGCCGGAACGAACTATCCGGGAATTAGCAGCGTTGCGCTGGATGCGCCCGGAAAGAATGCGGTTGGCAATCTAACCTGGACGATCTCGCCGACGCTGGTGAATGAAGCCGAGTTCGCATACTCATGGGGCGGCATCAACGCCGATCTTTCGGGACCCGCCAATTCGCCGAGTTTTTCTAACGCACTTACGAACAATTTCGCTTATAGCGATCCCTATGGCCGCGTTCCGAGTGTTACGATTACCGGCATCCAGGGCTTTGCGGAAGGAGTGGCGCCCTACTTCGAGCGCAACCTGGACAGGAATTTCTTCGATAACTTATCGAAGACGATCGGCAATCATACAATTCGAGCAGGCGTGAGCGTGCAATGGATGCTGAAAACCGAGAATGCGTCGGCAGGAGCTGCGAGTTTCACATTTACGAGCTTCGGCAATTTTCTGTTGGGCGACGCTTCCGAATATACGCAATCGAGCCGGGACACGATCCCCGATCTGCATTACTTCAACCTGGAAGGTTATGTCCAGGACGATTGGAAAGTTACTCCTCATCTGACTGTAAATTTTGGGCTGAGGTATAGCTTCTTCCCGTCGCCAACCGATGTAAATAACACGCTTAACAACTTCGATCCGTTGCTGTATAACCCGGCGCTGGCGCCCGCGATCGACCCTGTAACCGGCAATTTTGCGGCAGGGCAAGGAGTAACTCCCGCGACTTATGCGAACGGGCTCATCTATCCGACAGGCGCGGCGTGCAGCGCGGCCAAGGCGATCGCATCGGAAGTGACGTGTTCGCCGTACGGCAGCCTGGTGAATCCGAATTCGAACAACAACTTCGCTCCGCGGTTTGGCTTCGCATGGGACCCCGCCGGCAACGGCAAGACGGCGATTCGCGGAGGATATGGAATTTTCTACGACCGTACGTTGAACGGCATCTGGGAGCAGAATGCGTTCACGAATCCGCCGCTGGTGCAGACCACGTCGGTTCAGAATACGAGCTTCGATAATCCGCTGGCGGGCACGTTGAGCGTGCCGCTGGGTCCCAACCTGATCGAATCCACCGGAACACCGACCTTCAAAGTGCCTTCGTATCAGGATTACAACTTCTCGGTGGAGCGCGAGATTCTTCCCAACACGCAGTTCGAGATCGCGTATGTCGGCGGCCTGGGGCGGCATCTGCTTGGGGAAGTGGATTTGAATGAGCCGACGTTAGCGGCGCGCGCGGCGAATCCGGATGTGAACGTGAACGCGGTGGCGCCGTATCTGGGGTACTCGTATTTCAAGAGCCGCATTCCGGAGTTTGTGAGTAACTACAATTCCATGCAGGTGTCGTTGAACCGGCACGTGTCGCAGGGATTGACGATGGGTATTGCGTACACCTGGTCGAAGCTGTTGACGAATGCGTCCGTGGATCGGGACGTGGCGGTGTACAACACGTACAACTTGATGCAGGACTACGGTCCGGGCACCTACAACACGCCGCACGTGTTTGTCGCGAGTTACGTATATCAGCTGCCCTTCTTTAAAGATCAGAAGGGCGTCGTGGGCCATGTGCTGGGCGGATGGGAATTGTCGGGAATCACTACGGTGCAGTCCGGCCAATCCATGACGATCACACAATCAAACGATCCGTTCGCTTGCACGCTTTCTTCGGTGACGGGGTTGTGCGCGGCGGGAAGCGCGGCCGGGACCTATCCAGACGGGCTCGGCATCGGGAGCAGCGGCGACTCGTCGGTGCAGGTGCGGCCCGACGTGGTGGGTCTCGCCACCACCCCGAAGACTATTGCGGAATGGTTCAACACGGCGGCTTTCGCGCCGGCGGTGGGTCACTTCGGCAGCGCGGGAACGGGCGTTGTGCTTGGCCCCGGCTTGCAGAATTGGGATGTGGCGGCTATTCGAAACATCAAGTTCGGCGAACGAGTGAGCCTGCAGTTCCGTGGTGAATTCTTCAACGTCTTCAACCACACGAACTTCAATGGCGTCGGCACAAATATTAGCGATTCCAACTTCGGGCAGGTGACAAGCACGCATCTGCCGCGGAATATTCAACTGGGCCTGAAGCTGTATTTTTAATATGTGAACCGGGATGCTAGAAGGGCCGCTTGCTTGACGCTGGCGGCCCTTTTCTTTTTAGTGAGCCTAGCGGGAACGGCCGCGGATTTACAGAGTTTACTGGTTGCGGGCACGCAGGCGCTCCAAAGCGGCGACAATGCAGGGGCCGAGCAGGCGTTCCGAGACGCGCTGCGAATGGAGCCGCAATCCTTAGAAATTTTGAACGATCTGGCGATTGCGTTAGCACGAGAGGGCAAGGAGCAGGAAGCGATTGCGGCGTACGATCGCGCGCTGAAGATCAAGCCCGGCGACGCTATCACGAAGCGCAACCTGGGGATCGCATACTTTCGCGCACAGCGGTATAAAGAAGCCCTACCGCTGCTCGAATGGTTCGCGAAGTCCGCGCCGAGTTTTCAATCGCTGGACCTGGCGGGGCTGACTCTGTTCGCGTTGGATCGGTATCCGGAAGCGGCCGGATACCTGGACGGCGCAAGCCGGATGAACCCGAGCGATTTGCAGACTCTCAACATGTTGGGCAACGCTTATCTGAGGGCGAAGAATTATTCCGGCGCGGCGGATGTATTCGCCCGAATCATGGCGGTGAACCCAAATTCGGCCGAGGCGCACGTAATGATGGGGATGGCCTACAACAAGATGCAGCGCGACACGGATGCGGAGGCGGAATACGAAGCCGCTGAAAAGATCAACCCGAAGTTCGCAGGCGTGCATGCCGGGCTGGGGTTGATTTATCAGCGCGAAGGCAAAACCGAACTCGCCAAGCGCGAGTTTGAAGCGGAGCTTGAGACGTATCCGAACGATCCGGTCTCACACTGCATGCTGGGGCAGATCTTACGCAAGGAGAACGAACCGGCGGCGGCGCTCGATCATTTTCGCGCGGCAGTCCGAGAGAACCCGAAATACAAGGAAGCGCTGTTCGAATTAGGAAGAGCGGAACTGGGGGCCGGCCACACACAGATGGGGATCGATCATCTGCGAAGGGCGATTACGATCGATCCCGATTATTTCGAGGCGCATTACGTGCTGGGAACGGCTCTGCGCAAGATGGGCCGAGCGGCCGAAGCCACGCGGGAGCTGGCGCTGGCGGAACAAATACAGGCACGACAACGCGCGGCGCAGATCCAAGACGTCAGCCATTGAGGATATGGAACAATGAATTAGCAGACGATCATGCGAACGGCTGGGCGAACAGCTGGCATACAGGCGCTTGCCGCGATCCTTTTTGCGGCCGCCGCGGCCGGCGCGCAGGACCCGATTCTGGAAGCGTACGAAGCTCACGCGACGCTCGTGACCGGGCAAGTAACACGGATTCGAGACGAGCAGCCTTGGGCGGTAAGCAGCGGCGAACGCGTGCCGGTTCGCCAGACCATCACGACCGGGCCGGACGGATTCGCTCGGTTCGAGGTAAGAGGTGGAAGCAGCTTCGAGGTTTTTGCGAATTCGCGAGTAGTATTTCGAGAGAACACGGCGAGCGCAGGCGACCTGCTGGATGTCGTTTCGGGGCGAGTTCGCATACATTTGCAGCCGACCGCGGGACAGGCGCAACAGCGAGTGTTTTGCCCAGTCGCCATCGTGAGCGCACATCATCAAGGCGCCACCTTCGCCATTGCGGTAGACGAGGACGATACGACGCGCATCGATGTATTCGAAGGAGAAGTGGCCGTGCAACACACTCTGCTGCCGCGCAACGAACCGACTTTGGTGCGCGCGGTGGACGCCATTCTGGTAAAGAAAGACGAGCCGATCTCGCGGCGGGTCGACCGGGGGTCCTTGTATAGATACACCGTGAAGGTTTTGTCGGCGATCACATTCGGACGCGGCGGCGCCCACAATGTTGGACCGGAAGAGGAAGAGCGGTTGTTGGCAGCATCCAATCCAATAGGCGCCCGCTAGCCCGGCAATGAAAATCCTCAGGTTTTGTTGGTTGGCAACGCTCACGGCATGCGCGGGGTTTGCACAGCAGCAGCAGCCTCAGGCCGCGGGGCTCGAAACGCCGTGGGACGTTCGAAAGATTTTGTCGGAACTGACGGCCCAGACCGATCAGTTAAAGCCGCTGCTTGCGCAGTTGAACCCCCAGCAATGGGCGGACAAAGGCGCATCGAGCACTTACATTCTGCAGTGGCAGACGTCGCAAAGGCAGCTCAACGATGTACTGATTAGCATCAATCGGTTGTCGCAGAAGACTGAGAGCTTGTCGCTTGCGCTCGATACATATTTCCGCATGGAGGCGCTCGAGACAACTGCGCGGTCGCTCGACGAAGGCGTTGGAAGATATGGATCGCGGCCGATGGCGGACAGGCTGAATGCTTATGTGGCGCACAGCTTCGACAGCAGACAACGGCTGAGGGACTATCTGGAAGACCTGGCGGCGAGCACGGAACAGAACTTCAAAATCGCGGATGAGGAAGCCCAGCGCTGCCGCGGTATCATCAGCAAAGAAGCCCCTTCCTCATCGAAGAAAAAGAAGTATTGATGGAAGCAGCAACATTCACTTGCTCGATTTGCGGCGAGGTGTCGCGCGCGATCTGCGTGTTTTGCACAAAGGACGCATGCAGCAACCACATCTGCCAGCGGTGCCATCGCTGCAGCGACTGCTGCGCCTGCGAGATGCCGGTGACGAGCGCGAGCGAAGAGGAGAGAGCCGCTGAAGAGATGAAACAGGTAAGCGCCGCGCCCGAAGAAGAATTGGAAGCGGTTACGCCTGCTTCTTAGGCTCGCGCCGTTTCTTCTTCGGATGAACGGCCTGCTCGAGGACCCCTTCGCGATCACCGCTCAGCCAAGCCGATTGAATTTGTTTTTCATCGAGGCCGGCTAGCCGTCCGGCGAGTATGAAGGCTGGAAGCGCATGCCGCAGATCGCGCCAGCGCGCCATCTCAATCACGGATTGCAGGGCGCGCTCGCGGATTAGGGCCAGAGTTTCGGGATCGCGATGGTCGGTCAAATCGACCAGCGCAAGGGTTGCGCCGCGGCGGTCAGACCAGACCACGGAATTTAAGAGCTCGACGAACCAAGTCGGTTCGATATGAACTTGCTGATCGGGATGAAGTTTGCCTCCGACTGCTATCGCGCGCAGCGCACGCATGGCGTTTTGCCGAACGTTTTCATCCTGATCTCGCAAGGCGTATTGAAGAGCGTCAACGATGAATTTCGAGTTGTGGGCTGCGCGCGGGCCGTATTGAATCAGGTAGGCGGCGGCGGAGCGCTGATCGGGATCCGACGATTCGCGCAGGACTTGGTTGACTAGCGCGAGATCGCGGGTGACCAGCGGGATAAAGTCCGTTTGGATGTTGCGGCATTCGGGATCGGCCATAAGCGAGTAGCCGTTCGTGAGATCTTCGTCGGCGTTTTGACCTCGAATGCTGTCGGCGACGGCGTTCAGAAACTCGCGGTACTTGTCGGAGAGACCGGGCGCGAGCGTGATGTCGCCGGTGGGGATGGGATTGAAGTCGAAATGGGGCGCGTCTTTTTCTTCGATGCCGACGTAGAGGATCATCCTGGTTTGTTCGCAGCAAGCGGCTTCGACGCGGGCGGCGAGAACGCCGGGGACCTTGTTGATACGGCCTTCGACGGACTCGCGCGAGGGCAGCGGGTCGCCGGGAACGAGGCCGAGCGCGGTCCTGATCTTTTGAGGAGAAACTTTGTGGGCGCCGTAGATTTCGATCAAGCCGACGCGGGGACTGATGTCTTCTGTAAACGCAACGCGAGCGCTGGCGGCAGCACAAAGCAGAAGCGCACCGGCTGCAAGGGCGGCCAGCGTCAGGACACAACGGCATCTCACCACTTCAGTATGCGACGTGGCGGGACGCGATGCGGTTTACGCCTGCTTGGCGGCGAGGTCTCCGATAACCGGCAGCTTGACCATTTTGTTGCTGTAGGCCATGTACATCATGTAGAGCCACAGGATGAAGATGCAGAGATCCCAGAGGCGATGGACGAGCACGCCGGTCCACCACATACCGCCGACAAAGAGGATGCTGAGCAAGATGCCCAGAACTATGGAAACGATGATGACGGCGATGCTCAGGAAGATGGCCTGATAGGCGTGAAAGCGGACGGTCTTGTTCTGATTATAGGGAGCGAGCACCAGGAAGATGATGCCGGTGACGAGCCAGCCCAGGTAGCAGAGAGCGCCCGCCACATTGGTGGCCAAACCGCCGGCCTGGATTCCGGAAGGCGGCGGAGCATAACCGGAACCGGGCGGCGGCGCGTAGCTTTGGCCCGGCGGGGGACCGGCTGCACCACCGCCGGAAGGGGCTCCGGCCACCGCCGTTCCACAATTGGGGCAGAATGCGCCCGATACCTGCGCACCGCAATTCGGACAGAATGCCATTTCTCCTCCAGGCTCAAGAGAGCCATGCAATCTTACGAGTCTATTCCAAACACATTAGAAACGCTAGGCCGGGACGTGGCGGCGCAGGACGGGACGGAGTACCAAATTCACCAGTACCATCAGAACCGCGAAGACGGGGATGAGCAGAAGGCCGCGGTGATAGTCGTTTTGAGGGCCGGCGAGCGCGCCGATGATCTGCGAACTGATGGCGAGACCAAGCCAGCCGAAGGTGATGACGATGCCGAGGGCTGTGGCTGCGGCGCGGCTGAAAGTGTCTCCCGTGATGGCAAGCGTGGTGGGGAAGACAGGCGCCATGGAGAGACCGGCGCAGAATACGGCAACGGTGATGGCGGTCTGGGAGTGCAGGCTAAGCATGGAGTAGGTGGTGATGGCCATGAGGATGGCGGCAGCGAGCGTGACGATCAGGGCCGGAACGCGGATCAAGACGCGAGAGACAATGACGCGGCCGACCAGGATGCCGAAGGCGAAGCCGTAGCTGACGACGTGGCCGGCGGTGGTGGGATCGAAGTTGACGCTGATGAGATAAGTCTTGAGCCAGTTCCACACGCCGACTTCGCAGGAGACGTAGAGGAACAGGAAGAAGCACAGCAGGAGAAGAGCCGGCTGGGAGAAGAGACGAGGGACGTCGCCCAGTTGGAAGTTGGCGCGGCCGGCAGGCGCGGGCATTTTGGTCGCGACATTGACGAGCAGAGCAATGACGCCAAGCGCGGCGATGCCGTAGCAGACCAAAGCGGGATCGATTTGCTCGCTCGCGACGTAGGTGGTGACGATGCCGCCCAGGCCGAAGAAGAGGTTGATGAAATTGAGGGCGGAGCCGCGGCGACTGGGCTCGACGGCGCCGACGAGCGCGTTGGCGGCGGTGACGACGGTGCCGCCGCCGATCCCCAGGACGAAGTAGACGACCAACAAGCCGCCATAGCCGCCGACGTTGGGAGCTGCCGCAAGCGAGAGGATGATCAACGCGAGACCCGTGAGCAGGGCCGTCTTGTTGCCCTTGATGTCGATGATAGGCCCGGCGGAAAGCGACGAGATGACCAGGCCGATGGCCTGCAGCATGGCAAGCGTGGCGTTCTGGGCGGCGGCGAGATGATAGGTGGGCAGCAGAGCGCCGAGAATGGGCGCGATCAGTCCATAAACGAAGACAGCCAGCACCGCTGACAAAATGATCATCGAATGGATACTATCAGACGGCGGAAGCGCGCAAGCTGAAGCGGGAGGCGACCTCGGCTAGAACATCGGCGGCGCGCTCGCAATGGGCGCGGGTAACGTCCAGGTGAGTGACGAGGCGCATGAGAGTAGGGCCGACGCCATTGGCAAGTACGCCGCGGGATTTGAGTTCCAAGCTGAACTGCTGAGTGGAGATGCCGAGCGGGGAGATATCGAAGATCAGGATGTTGGTTTGAACCGTGGCGGGATCGATTTGGAGGCCGGGCATTTCGGAGAGACGAGCGGCAAGAAAGCGCGCGTTTTCATGGTCGAGATGGAGGCGTTCGGGCGACTCTTCGAGCGCGATCAGACCGGCTGCGGCAAGAACGCCGGCCTGGCGCATGCCGCCGCCTAAGCGCTTGCGATAGAGACGGCCTTCCGCAATTGCGTCGTGGGGGCCGAGGAGCATAGAACCGACGGGAGCGCCGAGACCTTTCGAGAGGCAGAACATGACGGAGTCGGCATCGCGCGCGATGCGGGCGACAGGCGCGCCGGTCGCGACCGAGGCGTTAAAGATGCGCGCGCCGTCCATGTGCACCGGGATGCCGCGCTCATGCGCTTCCCGACAAATTTCATCGATGACGTGGAGCGGATAAACAGTTCCGCCAGCCATGTTGTGGGTGTTTTCCAAGCAAACGAGAGAGGTGGGCGCATTGTGCGGAGCCTTAGGGCGCAGGACGGGCTCGATCGAATTCCAGGCGAGGATGCCATCCGCGCCGGGCAGCGCGCGGGCGAGACAGCCACAGAACCAAGCCATCATGGAAAGCTCCCAATCGAGGACATGAGAGCGGGCTTCGCAGACAACCTCTTCGCCGTGGCGGGTGTGCAGCTTGATTGCGATGCAGTTGCCCATCGTGCCGGTGGGAACGAAGAGCGCGGCTTGTTTTCCGAATATTTCGGCGGCGCGTTCTTCGAGCCGATTGACGCTGGGGTCTTCGCCATAAACGTCGTCGCCGACCTCGGCATGCGCCATAGCGGCGCGCATTTTGACCGAGGGCTGGGTGACGGTGTCGCTGCGAAGGTCGATGAAGTGGTCAGGCATGGGTGGGTTCAGGCATGAATGAAATCTTGGAAAATTTCGTTCGAAAGGAGCACGCCGTGGCGGGAAAGGCGCAGGAGCGAGCCGTCGCGCTCGAGCATTCCCGCGTCGAGCCACTTCCCAATGGGCTCGGCGAATCGCGACCATTCAGCCGCGCTGGGTTCGATGCCGCGCATGAGGCGCAGTCCGACGAAGAAGCGTTCTTCGGCGCGATCGGCCGCCGCCTGCTCGATTGGAGGAAGAGCGAAGTAGGCATCCAAAGTATCGGGATTGCTCCAGCGGCGCAGCCCGTCGAAGGAATGTGCATCGAGACCGAAACCGAAGTAGGGCTCAAGCTGCCAATACTTGAGATTGTGGCGGGATTCGAAACCGGGGCGCGCGAAATTCGAGATCTCGTAACGCGCGAGGCCAGCCGAGGCGAGACAGTCCACCGCAATTTCATAGAGCTCAGCGGTCAGATCTTCGCCGGGAAGGGTGGCCGCGCCATAGCGCCGACCACCATTGACAACTTCCCTGCCGAGGCGGCTGTCTTCATCCACTTCGAAGATGTAAACGGAAACGTGAGGCGGCGAGAGACGTTCGATCCAATCGAGCGAAGCGCGCCAGGAATCCACGGTTTGGCCAGGCAGGCCGGCGATGAGATCGATGTTGAGATTGAGGATGCCGGCGCTACGCAGGACAGAAATTTCCCGGGCGACGATTTCTGGCGTATGACGGCGTCCGGTGAGACGGAGTTCTGGAATTGAGAAGGATTGGACTCCGAGGCTGATGCGGTCGAGGCCGCTGGCAACCCAGAATTCGGCTGCTTCAGGCGTGACAGTTCCGGGCGCGCATTCGAGAGTGGCTTCGCCCAGATGCGCGGAAGGCATCGCTTCCATGACAGCGCGGAGGAAATCGCGCGGCATCAGACTGGGAGTGCCTCCGCCGAAGTAAAGGGTGTCGGGAGGAGAGGTCCAGGAGCGCGCGCGCAATTCGTTCAGCAGAGCTTCTTCGTAGCGGCGGCGGGAATCGGGGGAAAAAACTCCTGAAGCGAAATTGCAGAAAGTACACTTCTGGCTGCAGAATGGGTAAGCGATGTAGACCCCGGCCACTGCTATAACGTGACCGGCTCGCCAAGCTGCTGCGCGATGGCGGAAGCGATGAAATCCTGCAGGGGCTGGCGCGTTTCAGGCAACACGAAGGCATGCGCGACCGGGTCCCAATCGAGCTTGAAACTTTTCGAATGAGCGGAGACCCAGATCTGGCGAACGGGCGTGTTGGGGCTGACGACAAATTTCGCTTTGGGCTCTTCGAATTCGATGGCGAGCGCCCCGGCGTTGAAATCGGGCTCGAAGCCGTAGCGGTCGGAGGCTTTCGCAAGCTTGTTGTAAAGAGATTGTAAAGACGAATCGGCTTTGGTCTTGAATTCTTGTTCGTCCATTCTCCTTCATTGTCTACTGGTGGTGGGGAAGTTTGGTAACTTTCGGCGAGCGAGCCTCATCTGGTAACTGCGCGCTTTCCATGGAGACGTCGTGTATCCGTCAAACACTGCTGCCTGATACGAGCCAACTGTTCGCCGACTATCTATACAATTTCGATCGGGTAAGTCAGTTTTACGGCCATAGCTTTTCCGAGCCGAGCGGATTGGACGCAAGCGCGCGAAGCGTGCAATTTCCCGAAGCGCGACGGAAGGGGATCGTCGACGCGCTGCGGGAGCAGAACGGCGATTCGCCCGCGCTCAGGAAGTTGGCGGAAGCAGGAACGGTGGCGGTGGTAACGGGGCAGCAAGTGGGGCTGTTTTCCGGACCCGCATACACCATTTTTAAGGCCCTAACCGCGGTAAAACTGGCCGAGCATTTGAGCGAGCAGGGCACGCCGGCAGTGGCTGTGTTCTGGCTCGCCACCGAAGACCACGATTTGGCGGAAGTGGATCATGCTTGGGTGTTCAATGAGCATGCGACGCCGGCGAAGCTTTCGATCACGAACGCAGTGACGAATGGCGGACCGGTGGGGAACGTTAGTCCGGCCGAGATTCCGATCGCGGAGCTGCGGTCCGCGTTGGGCAATCTTCCGTTCGCGGAGGAAGTGGTAAGCGAAGTTGCGGACGCGTACCGGCCGGGCGTGGGGCTAGGGGCGGCGTTTCGAGCTCTTCTCGAAAAGGTGCTGCGCGGGCGCGGGCTGCTGTTTTTGGATCCGCTAGCGCCCGGGGTGCGCGACATTGCGGCGGACTTTCTAGCGGAGGCGGCGGGGCGAGTACCGGAGCTCGTGAAGGCGCTGCGACAACGGAATGGGCAATTGACCGAGGCGGGATATCACGCGCAAGTGCATATCGATGAGGACACCTCGTTACTGTTTCTTATCGGCGAGCATAAGCGACTGCCGCTGCGTTGGCGGGAAGGACGCTTTTCAGCGCGGGACCACAGCTACGGCGCGGCCGAGCTGAAGCAAGAGGCGTCGCGGCTATCGCCGAATGCGCTGCTGCGCCCGGTGATGCAGGATTATTTGCTTCCGACGGCAGCATATATCGGCGGACCTTCGGAGATCGCGTACATGGCGCAGGCGCAGGTGCTTTACGAGAAGCTGCTGGGGCGCATGCCGGTGATCTTCCCGAGGAACACGTTTACTCTGTTGGATGGGCGAGCGACGAAGCTGTTGCGGCGATATAAGTTGAGCGTGCCGCAAGTGCTCGATCATCAGGAGAAGGTGAAGAGCGCGATGGCGGCGCGGCTGATTCCAGCGGATCTGAGCCAGGAGTTCGCGAGGCTACGCAGCGAGGTGGGAGGCGCGCTCGAAAAGCTCGAATCGGGTTTGAAAAGCTTCGATCCGACGCTCGAGGCGGCGGCGAGGAAGAGCGCGGCGAAGATGCTGTTTCAGCTCGATAAGATTTCGCAGAAGACAGCGCGGGAGACCATGCGGCGCGACGAGCGGGCGAGCCAGGATGCGGCGTATCTGATGGATTTGATTTACCCGCACAGGCACTTGCAGGAGCGCTTCTATTCGATTGTTCCGTTTCTTGCCAAGCATGGGTTGGATTTGCCGGAGCGCCTGCTGGGGATGACACAGTTGGCGTGTCCGGATCACATGGTGCGGACGCTCGCGTGAGGCGCGGCGGCGTATGATGGCCAGCGGCAAAAGCGCCGTATAATTTTGAGTTGAGATCCTTTTTCGCCCTCGTCGCGGCATGGTGCGCCTGTGCCCTGGCAGTGGCAGACACACCGCTGGATCTGGCAAGTAAAGCGGAGCAACTTATTCGCGGGGGCGATATGAACGGCGCCCTGGCAACGCTTTCAGAAGCTGAGAACGCCGCGCCGGCGAGCGCCGAATCGGAAGACCGGATCGGCTTTCTGTTCGCGGTGCTGGGACGGGGAGCGGACGCGGTCCGGCATTTCGAAAAATCCATTGCGCTGGATGGTTCTTATGCAGCCGGACATTACCACCTGGGCGTCGCGTTGTGGCAGGCGAACGACCGAGAGCACAGCCTGACGGAGCTGCAGGCGGCGGCTAAGCTGGCGCCGAACGTATTCGATTATCGATACCGGCTGGGATCTGCCCTGCTTCAGGTTGGGGACCTGGACGAGGCGGCAATGGAGTTAAGGCAGGCCATCGGATTGGACGTGATGAAGCCTGGCGCGTGGCAAGACCTGGGTCGGGCGCTAGAAGCCAAGGGCGACCTGGCGGGCGCGGTAGACGCGACGGAGCACGCGTTGGCTTTGGATGCGTCGAACGATGTGCTGCGCAATAGCTATGCGTATTTGCTGATCGAAACGCGGCGAGCGCAACAAGGCATCGCGGAATCGCAAAAGGTGCTGGCGCATAATCCGGCGGATGTTTCGGCGATGTTGAATATCGGGTACGCGCATTTGATGACGGGCGAATTCGATTTGGCCGAACAGGCGTATCGCCAGGCAGTGGGGGCTGATGGGAAGTCGGCCGTGGCGCATTACGATTTGGGGATCGCGCTGAAGATGCGCGACCAACTGGAGGCGGCGCAGAGCGAATTCAAGGAGGCGATACGGCTGGAGCCGAAGCTGGCAGAGGCGCATTACTCGCTAGGCATTGCGGATTGGCAGTTGGGAGATTTTTCAGGGATGGCTGAGCAGATGCGCGCCGCGCTCGAGATACGCCCCGAGTATCCGGAGGCGCACTACATGCTGGGGATCGCGTTGAAGCAGGCGAGCGATTACGAAAAAGCAATCGCGGAATTGAAGGAAGCGATTCGATTGGATCCGAGCACGCCGGGGCCCTACAACACGCTCGGCCAAATTTTGCGCATCAAAGGGGACAAGGCGGGGAGCGAGGAGATGTTTGCGACAGGCGCGCGGCTGAAACGCGAGAAGGAGTCGCAGCTTGCCAATACTCTGGATCAAGGAATGCGCGGCGGCACGATTATGAAGCCACTGGGCGGAGGGCCGCAGTAGACGCATGTGGTCGCGCAGAGGGTTTGTCAAGTCGTTGTGCGCCAGCTTGCCGGTGTTTTCTCTGGACCAGTTGCTTGCGGGCTCGCCGCTGGGCGTGCAGTTTGTGAATGTAGCGCGCGAAGCAGGGCTGAACGCGAAGACGCTCTTCGGCGCGGAGAACAGCAACAAGTATCTGCTGGAGACGACCGGGTGCGGCGTGGCGTTTATCGATTACGACAACGATGGATGGCTGGATATTTTCTTTGTCAACGGAACGCGCTTCGACACGACGTTTGCGCCGGGCGCCGAGCCGATCAGCAGACTCTATAAGAACAACCGCGACGGCACGTTCACGGACGTGACCCTGAAAGCCGGGCTGGCGCGCACCGGGTGGGGGCAGGGCGTTTGCGCGGGCGACTATAACAACGACGGGAACGAAGATCTGTTTGTCAGCTACTGGGGCGATTGCGCACTGTACCGCAACAACGGGAACGGCACGTTTACGGACGTAGCGCAGCAGGCGGGAGTGACGACGCGGACCACGACCGGACTGAAGCGCTGGAACACGGGATGCGCGTTTCTCGATTACGACCGCGACGGGCATCTGGATCTCTTTGTGGCGAATTACATCGACTTCGATCCGAAGACCGCGCCGCTGCCCGAGAGTGGACCGTGTTTGTATGAGGGGTTGATGGTGGCCTGCGGGCCGCCGGGGCTGCAGGGCGGAAAAGACATTCTGTTTCACAACAACGGAGACGGCACGTTCACGGACGTTTCGGAGAAAGCGGGCATTTGGAAGAAGAACGGCACGTACGGGCTGGGTGTGCTGGTGGGCGATTTTGACGGCGACGGCTGGCCGGATATATATGTCGCCGACGATTCGGCGCCATCGGCCTTATTCAAGAACAACCACGATGGAACGTTCACCGACATGGGCCTGGAAGCCGGCGTGGCATTCGGCGCCGATGGGAAGACGCAGGCGGGAATGGGCGTTTCAGCGGCGGACGTGTATGGGAACGGGAAGCTGGACATCGTGAAGACGAATTTCGCGGGGGACACGTCGAGCCTTTACCGGAATTTGGGCGGAGGAAATTTCGAGGACGTAACGTTCCAATCGGGCCTTGGGCGCAATACTCGCTTTCTTGGCTGGGGCGCATGCTTCCTGGACTTCGATAATGACGGCTGGCCGGACATTCTTACTTGTAACGGGCACGTGTATCCAGAGGTGCGAGAGAAGGCAAGCGAATCCGGATATCGCGAGCGCAAGGTGCTGTATCACAATTTGGGCAACGGGAAATTCGAAGACGTTTCGCTCGACGCCGGGCCGGGCATGACGGAGCAGGTAGCCGGACGCGGCTGCGCGATTGGAGATTTCAACAACGACGGCAACCTGGACATCGTGGTCAACTGCGTGAATGATGCGCCGCAGTTGCTGCGCTGCGAGAGCACGCTCAAGAACAACTGGGTGAAGGTGAAGACGGTAGGAATCAAATCCAACCGGTCTGGGATCGGTGCGCGCGTGTATTGCACGCCGGAGGGCGAGCACCGGCAGATGGACGAGGTGCGCAGCGGGGGCAGCTACATTTCGCAAAGCGACCTGCGGGTGCACTTCGGCCTGAAGAAAGCGGCGAAGGCGGACCTGGAGATTCACTGGCCGAGCGGACAGGTTGACAGGATGGCGGGCGTGAAGGCAAACCGCGTGATCACGGTGGTGGAAGGAAAAGGCGCCCGCGAAAAGTAAAAACCGGCCGGGTTCGACCCCGGCCGGCTTTTCATTTCTAATTTGCTCGTCGATTACCAGCTCAGCGTTCCGGAGAACTGCACCCGGCGCATGGCGTAGCCATTGCCGTTGAAGGCAATGTTGGTAATCTGTTCCGCATTGCCGCCCGTGACGTTGTTGCTGGGCGTAGCGAGGTTAGTGTGGTTGAGCGCGTTGGTGGCGTCCATACGCAACTGGAACTTGAAGCGCTCAGTGAAGCTGAAGACCTTCATGAGCGAAGCGTCCAGATTGACGAATTGCGGCCCGTATAGCGTGTTGACCGGATAGTTGCCGAACGTGTTGGCGGCCGGGAGTTTGAAAGGCCCGGTGCCGGCGATCAACTGAGCCGGAGTTTCTGTGACAATCCAGGTGTAGCGATTTTGGACGGTTGAATAGGGGCTTCCCGATCCTACGTCCGGAACACTGTTCGGTCCCGTATAAGGCTGGCCTGTGGAGTCACCCGCGGGGCAGGTGGAAGCCGTCAGGTTGGTACAACCGGGATAGGAACCGATGTTCGGCATGAATGGAACGCCGCTGTAGTAAGTAAAGATGCCGCTGACTTGCCAGCCGCCGAGGACGGCGTCGACAAAGCGGTTGGCATTTGAACCAAAGTGGCGGCCCTTGCCGAACGGAACATCGTAGACGTTGGCAAGAGTCCACTGCTGGTGAGGCACGAGGTTCGAGTTGCCGTAGCCTAGGGGACGATCATACAGGAACGTGTAGTTGCTGTCCGGTCCGTAACCGTCGCCCTGCTCCGATTGCCACGTGTAATTGCCCTGCAGCGTATAGCCGGCCAAGTTCTTTACAGTGAAAACGCCTTGGAAAGAATTGTATTGGCTGTTGGCGTCGTTGCAATAGCAGTCCACGCCTTCTGCCCAACCGTAGTTGTAGCGCGGCCCATAGAGACCGTCGAAAGGCCGCAGGAGATTGGGGTCGCCGGTGTAACCGGGCAGGAAGAATTCAGGATTCTCATCGTAATCGTTGCCGGTTCCGAGCGAGGAGTGGCGGGTCGAGTTGCCCACGTAGCTGCCCTGCAGCGAAACCTTAGCACCGACCTGATGCTGAATGGTGAAGTTGTAAGCGTAAGCGACCGGCATGGTGAAGATCCCGGGCCGGGTCTTAATGTAAACACCAGTCGTCGCGGGCGCGAAAGTCCCGTTGGGGTTGGGCTGCTGCAACTGTTGGGCGGGAGGCCCTTGCGCGAGCGTAAACACATCGCAGAAGTTGGCGTTGCTGCAGCTTCCGGTGGTATTGGAAGTCGCAGTCAGAGTCTGGTTCACCAGGACCGGCGGGTTTTGCGTGACGTTATGGCCGAACGTTGAACCAAAGGTACCGAGCGAATAGGTCCAGCCATAGCCGGTGCGGATAACAGTCTTGGGAGTGAGCTGGTAGGCGATTCCGAGGCGCGGCGCGAATTCGTGCCAGTTCATGCTCTGGTAGCCGTGGCTGCTGATCAGGCCTTCGCCGAACACATCCACCAACCCGGTGTTTACGTTCAACTCGGCGCCGTTTCCTGGAGCATTGACCGTTTCAGGAAAGATCATTTCCCAGCGGACGCCGTAGGTGATGGTCAGTTTGGAAGTGGGGCGCCACTCATCTTGCGCATACCAGAAGAGGCGTTTCTGGCGCTCTTCGGCGTCGGTGCTGGAGCTGACATATCGATTGAAGCTTGACACGTCGCCGAGAAGGAACGTGGCGAGCGCCAAGCCATTGGTCGAGTTGATTCCGCTCTCGAGGCCGGTGGTGGCATCGGTGAAGTACAATTCGCCAGCGCGGTGGCTGTCGCTCGGGACACGCAGATTTTCCGCATAGCGCACGTCGCCGCCGAACTTGAAGCTGTGCTTGCCGGCGATGTGGCTGATGTTATCGACAAATTGATACTGCCGCTCGAATTCAGTCAAGGGGCAGTTGCACTGGTTGTTGTGCAGCGAGTAGCCGAGATCCTCTTCCGCGCCCAGCGGATTCTGGATGGCGAAGGTCGGCATACCGGAGGTGATCGCGCTGGTATTCAAGCCAGGGATACCGGCCTGAGAGGCGGGAGTGCTGCCATAACCGTTCGGCACGTCGGTGACGTGATAGCGCACATAGCCCCAACGGAATTCATTAATCGTGGTCGGGCTCTTGGTATAGGTCCAGCCGGCCGACGCGCTTTGATTCAGAGCTTGCGAACTGCCGGCGTAATTGGCGTTGTTGAAATCGATTCCGCCCGCCAGTGCGCCGAACACGCCGGGCGCCTGCTCGGTGAAGCCCGCATAGCTATAGCGGCCGAAGAAGGTATTCTTTTCGTTCCCGTAGTAGTCGAAGCGGGTATTCCACTGATTGCCGTCGACCGTCAGGGTGCCTGAGTTTTCATAGTTGTTGTAGGGCAGGCCTGCGCCGGTGTTGGGTAAAGGGAAATAGCTCAACAGCGCTTGAGCCTGGGGGCTGAGCGCGGAGGTTGTTCCGGGCGCGTTGCCGCAGAAGCCGGTATTGAGAATGTTACCCGGGACGGCCTTGTTGGCGTTGGCGCCGGCGTTCGAGGGGCAGTAGACCTGATATTGAGACCCGAGGGCCAGCCAATCGCTGAGATTGCCGGTGCGATCCTGAGCCGTCGGCACGCTGACCAGAGCGGAACCGCCGAGCTGCTTACGCGTCAACTGGGCGTCGCCGAAGAAGAAGAGCTTGTCCTTGATGATCCGGCCGCCGATCGAACCGCCGTACTGGTTCTGGTGAGTGGTCGGCGTATAGGCGTCGGTGCTGCCGGCTAGCGGCGTGTTTTCGGTGAAAGGATTGCGCCCGAAGTCTTGGAATCCTGGCGTGTTCACTTCGAGGTATTCGAAGGCATCGCCATGGAAGGAGTTCGTACCGGACTTGGTCGAATAAGTAAACAGGCCGGCGGCGAAGGAGTCGAACTCCGCGTCGTAGTCCTGGTTGGCCTGCTTCACTTCATTCACAGAATCGAAGGTCGGGTTCACGACGATGATGCCGAGAATGGGGTCCTGGTTGACGGTACCGTCGAGATAATAGCCCGTCATATAGAACGGCAGCCCGTTCACCGCGCTCTGCACGCTGCCCTGCGGATCTTCGTCGGAGGCGTGCGCCCAGGGCGTCTTGATTGTGCCCGGATTCAGCAACTCGAAGGCTTGCAAGTTGCGGCCGATGCTGGGCAACTGAGAAATTTCCTGTGAAGTAAAGGTCTGCGCGACGTCGGCGCGGTCGGTCTGCAGCAGGGGGGCCGCAGCCGTCACTTCTACTTCCTGGTTGACGTTACCGACCTGCAGCGCCGCATTGAACTGCGTGGCCTGGTCGACCTGAACCGTTACCTGGTTTGAGACGACCTTCTGAAACCCGGAAGCCTCGATCGTAACTGTGTATTGGTCGGGAATTAACTGACCTTTTGTATACTGTCCCGAATCGTTGGTGGTCACCTCAAACGAAGTGCCCTTTGTCACGTCTGTAATCGTGACCTTTGCGTTGTTAACCGCGGAACCGCTTGGATCTGTGACGGTCCCGATAATACTACCGAAGACCTGTTGGGCGCTGGCGCTACTCCCCAAACCAAGCAGCAACGCAGCCGCCATCAAGAGGGAATAAAAGAGCCCTCTGCGTATGCAGACCATTACCTTCTCCTTGGAAGCAAACTGTCAAACAGAGCCGCGCGGCCACCTCAGCCGAGCGGAGTACAGCTCCTACAACTCACACCATCAGGCCTAGTTTAAACGATATAGAAACGAACCGAAAGGAAAAAGTGCAACTAAAGTATTAGGCCGCTGGTACTAGGCCACCGCAGGCCGCCGCTCGGTACCGATCCGGAGGATGCTCGGACGCGGGCGATTATACTGCGGGTATGTCGTTGATATTGCTAGCGGCACTGCTGGTTATCGGCGAGCGGGAGGCACATCGGCGCGGGTTGGAGCTATATCAGCAGCAGAAGTATGCCGACGCGATTCCGGTATTGGAAGAGGCCGCCCAGGCAGAAGACCCGAAGTCGGCCGCTTATAAGGAGTCGGTCCTGCTGATCGGGCAGAGCTACTTCATGCTTGCCCAGGCGCCCAAAGCGATTCCGTGGCTCGAGAAAGTTCCGGCCGTGAACGAAGCCAATTACATGCTGGGCTATGCCTATTTACAGACCAAGCAGCAGAACGAATCGGAGGCGGCGTTTGCCCGCTTATTCGGGTTGAAGCCGGACTCGGCCGGGGCGCACCTGGTCGCCGGCCAAATGATGTTGAAGAAAGAATACGAGGCGGAGGCGGTCAGCGAGGTGCAAAAGGCGCTGGCGCTCGACCCGAAGTTGCCGGAGGCGCACTTCCTGCTAGGCGAAGTTGCCATTTACCGGGGCAGGCTGGAGGAAGCGGCGCAGGACCTGAACGCCGAGCTGGCCATCAACCCGAACTTTTCGATGGCCTGGTACCGGCTGGGCGACGCCGATACGCGGCAGCAACATTGGGATGCGGCGATTCCGAACCTGCAGCGGGCGGTGTGGCTGAATCCGGACTACAGCGGACCCTATATTCTGCTCGGCAAGTGCTATTTCAAGACCGGCAATCTTCCGAACGCGGAAGGCATTTTGAAGCGTGCGCTGCTGTTGGACCCGAATAACCGGGAGGCCAACTATCTGCTGGGCCAGACGCTGATGGGCGAGGGCAAGAAAGACGAGGCGCACGGCGTCCTGGAGAAGCTGAAAGACGCACGCCAACCGTAATCGCCGCGCTCAGGACAGATTGTCCAGGCTTTGTTGTATCAGGCGCTTGGTCCCGTCGTAGGGATCGCCCTGTCCTTCCCACTCCATGGAGAAGTAACCTCGATAGCCGGCTTTCTTCGCAATGGCGAATACGCGCGCGACATCCACTTTGAGGACCTTTCCATCGTCGGCCTCTTCGTCCTTGACGTGGCTGATGTTGTAGGCGTGGGCGAACATGGCGGTCAAGGCGCGATAGTTATAGGCCTCGTCGCCGACGATCCGGGAGTTGCAGAAATCCGGCAGGGCGCGCAGGAACGGGCTGTTGACCTGCTCAATGACTTTCACCACGCGAAAGGCTTCTTCCGATTTCGGGTCGTCGTTTTCAAGATTGACGACAATGCTTTTCTGGATGGCGTAGTCGACCAGTTGCTTCAGACCGCCAGCGATGCAATCGTCGGCGCCGGTTTCAGGGAGGTGGACGCGGATGCTGGGAGAGCCGATCGCGACCGCAACATCCACCCAAGCGCGCCAGGTTTCAAGGGAAGCCTGACGTCGCGCCGAATCGGGACTGCAGGGTTGGACCGAGGCATCCACGGGAATATCCACGACGTGCACGCCCGCTTTCTTGAACGACTCGCCGAGGGCCTGCACGTACTGGAGGCCGGTGGATTCAAAGTGCAGGCTCCAGGGCTCGATGCCTGAGACCTGGAAACGGTCCGGTATGGAGGCCGCGAACTCAGCGAGCGTCAGCTTCGCGTTCGCGTTTTCGGAGTTGCGCTGGCGAGTCTTGATAAGGCTCCGGAAAGGATAGGTGGAGACGCTCAGGCGCCGGCGCGGGTCCGTGGGGAAGTTGGCGGAAGGATTCGGAGCCGAGGGAAGCGCAGCACGCAGCAGATTGCCAAAGACGAGCGAGCCAGCCAGAAAGCCGCGCCTCCCGATGGATGCTTCAAGAGTTTTCACTATTTATGTAGTAGCATTGAGCATCCGATGAGGTGGGTGGTCGCGGCGTTGCCGCTGGTGTGTTGTTTCGCAGCGGCTGAGCAAGCGCCCGCGCCGGAGTGCGCGACGTGCCATCCCGCCGAGGCCAAGCTGCATGCCCAGACGCGCATGGCGCACGCGATGTCGCCGGCTCTTTCGAGCGCGTTCGTTCAGAATTTGCCGCCGCATCCGCTGCGCGAATCGGGCGACGGATACGCGTTCACCTATAGCAACATCGAGAATGGCGTTTCGGTGACGGCGACGCGCGGCGAAAGCCATGCCCAGGGCGTCATCGAGTGGGTGCTGGGAGCGGGCGCGCAGGGCCAGACGCCGCTGGTGCGAACCATGGACGGCGTGCGGGAGTCGCGCGTCAGCTATTTTCCGCAGCTACGCCAATATGGAATCACAGTGGGGCAGGACGGCGGGGCGTCACCCAGCGCGGAAGCATCGCTTGGATTAAAGGAAAGCGGACGCGATTTGCAGAGCTGCATCGGGTGCCATTCCTCGGCCATCACGCGCGATCTCCAACCGGTGATTCCTGGGGTGCAGTGCGGGCGCTGTCACCTCGGCGCGGAAGAACACGCGCGCGGAGGAGGCAAGCCGCCGGGCGATTCTGCACGCGGCAAGCTGCCGCTGAATCCCGGGAAGCTATCGGCGCCCGAGCAGGTGCGCTTTTGCGGCAATTGCCACCGCAACAAACCTCCGGTGGACGATGCGCAGTTGGAGAATCTTCGATTTCAGCCGCTGCGGCTGGTAAAGAGCCGCTGCTTTGCGAGCGGGCAGCTAGCGTGTACGACGTGCCATGTCGCGCATCAGGATGCGCGGCGCAACGATCCGGCGTTCTATAACGCGAAGTGCCACGCGTGTCACGACAGCCAGAGTTTCCATGTGGACGAACGGAAGACGGGCGATTGCATTGGCTGCCACATGCCTTATGTTGAGCTGCACCCCGCGCTGCACTTCACGGATCATTACATTCGGGTGGTGAAGACGGGTGACTTGCCAGCTTCGATCATCAAGCGACGGGATTAGCGATGCGCGGCGAGCTGCGCGCGCACGCGGGCGAGATTGGCGCGGGCGGCTTGATGATTCGGATCGATGCGCAGGGCTTGCTCAAAGGCCTCTGCCGCGGCGGGCAAGTCGCCGGTGATGGCGAGCACGGCGCCGAGATTGGCTTCGACGTCGGCGTTCGAAGGATCGAGCCGGGCGGCCGCGCGGAAGCAGGGCAGCGCATCAGCGAACTTGCGTTGTTTGAAATAGACGGCGCCGAGACCGGCCTGCGCCTGCGCGTCGCCGGGCTTGGATTTAAGAAACTCGACAAACTCGGTTTCAGCGCCGCTGAGGTCGCCGCTCGCGGCGAGAGCACGCGCGAGGTTGTAGCGGGCGTTTAAATAGGACGGATCTTCGCGCAGCGTTTCGCGCAATTGCGCGATCGCGTCCGGAATGCGGTCGTCCATCAGGAGCGCCGCGGCCAAGCTGTTCCGGGCGGTTGCGCTGGTCGGCTCCGCTTTTAAGGCCTCTCGATAGCACGAGATCGCCTCGTCTAAGTTGCCGCGGACTTGCAGCAGCGCGCCGAGGTTGTAGTGCGCGAGAAAATCCTCCGGGTATTTTTCCAAACGCCTGCGCATCACCGCTTCCTGAAGCGCCAGGCGCGGGTCGTCGCCGCCGAGAGTTCCCTGCTTCGGCAGGACCTGCAACCAGACGTGACCCATTTCGTCTTGGCTACGATTTCCGGCGCGGACCCGTTTAGGCGGATGATTCGGATTGCGCGGATTGGATGCGGAATTGTCGTAGACGACGCGCATGGAAACTTTCGTTCCTTTGGGCAGTGAGACCGGTTGCCGGTAGTCATAGACGGCCTGCCAGTTGATGTCCCAATCGGGAATGCGGATCAACCAGCGGCGGCTCCCATCGGGCAGCGTGGCCCATGCTTCGATGATCTTTCCAACGTAGTGGGCGTGAGGATAGATGGCAAGCACGTCCACATCGAGCGGCAGCGTCAGCGAATCGGTGATGGTAAACGCGCGATCGCCGGGCGGGATGTCTATGGCGCCATCGTGCTCCAGTTGCAGGAGCATGGGAAAGCGCGTTGGCGCATGCGCGGCGAAATAGACGCCGATCTCGGCCTGAATGGATTCCGGTTTGCCGGTGGCCTGCAGGTGAAGATTCAGGATGAGATCCGTGCCGGGATCGAGACGCCAGCTCATATCGTCGGGCTCGGGATGCAGCACGCTGCCTGGTTTCCAGAAGAGGAAATGCGAATCGGGGTCGAAGTCGTTGGCCGAAGCTTCGGTGATGACATCCATTCCGGAAAATCCGGGCTGGCCATCTTCGCCATCGCGCTGGCGCAGAGATTGCGTGCGGTCGAGCACGACATTCGCATGATGCACCACCCGCGTGTTGTCGAGCCTTAGCTCTAGGCCGCGCACATAGCGGGTCTCTTTCAATCCGGTTGGGATGACAAAATTCCGGAACACATCGCCGCCGGAGGCAGGCACACGGAACGGCCTCCCCATGCGCAGTATGAGATCGGGGCGGCCCATCTGCCAATCGCTGGCGAACTTGGGCGCGGGAGCCAGGTCGGCGGCGGCGCCTTCCTGTTCACCTTGCTTTATCCAGTCGGCGATCAGCCGGATCTGTTCGTCCGACAGCCGCCGGTTATCGGCGAAATCGCCGAAGCCGGACTCGGGCGGCCAAGGCGGCATATATCGGCGCGCCGTCACCGCGCCGATTTGGGAAGCATGCTTGCGCGCATCTTGGTAGGCAATGAGAGAAAAGGGCCCGATGCCGCCGGGATGATGGCATGGGGCGCAGTGCTCGAAAACGATGGGAGCGATATCTTTGTTGAAGGTGACGGGGTGGAACGCGACGGGCGCGGCCCACAGCGCGGCGGCCGTAAACAGCAGTAAGACGCAACGCACGTTACGAAGACTCCAACGCGAGACGAATCATCGATTCAATCTCTTGTTTCGAGAGCGCTGTACTGATAAACAGCTCCTGACGCGCGCCGGCGCTGAGCGCAATCGCTTTCCAGCCGTTCGTAGTGGGGACCGTGACTCGAATGACAGGCTCGCCTTTCGCGTCCCGTACCGGACGGATGACGCCGGGAATGACAGATCGTATGCGTGTATTGTCTCGCAGCAGGCGTTCGAGCACGGGCCGGAGGCCATCGATGATGCTGTGCTCGATCTTGAGTTTGCCTTGCGCGGCCCTCAGCTTCATGCGCTATTTGAACCGCTTCTTGTATTGAAAATCGATGCCGAACTCGCCGTTGTCGTCGCGGAGGGCGACGATGGAATACTGCTGGCTGAGGGCCCACTCGAGGCGAAAGATCTGTTCGGAGGTTTGCGAGAGGTTAGTCACGTAGGTGACCGTGATGTCGCGAGAGATCTGTTGCTCGATAGTCAGCCGCTGCATGGTGTTGGTGATGCCCTGCACCATGGGATCAATCTTAATGTTGGCTACGCCGAAGAGTTTTTGGAGCCGGCTGGAGGCGGGCGAAAGCGCTGCGCCGAGAACTGTGTTCGCCCCGGGCTGCTGCGAACTGACGTCCGGGGTAGATTGGGCGATGGGGACATTGGCCGCCGTATCGGGCGCGCGACCCACCGTGAGCAGCGCGATGATGTCGCGGGGCTGCAAAGGCGGATCGGAGCGGTAATTAATGTTCAACTTGCCGGGAGTTCCGGCGATTCGGATATCGACAGTCACGCCGCGCGCGCGCGTCTGCAGATCGAGGTCGAGCAAGGGCTCGATCTTGACCGTGTTGAGAAATCTCACTTCGGCGTGATTGATGCTGTACTTGGCCCCGAACACCTTGATGTCGCCCTGGTCAGCCGAGATGTTGCCCAGGAGAATGGGATGGTTGACCGTGCCGCGCAACCGCAAGTCGATCGCGGCCTCGACATCGCGGCTCAGCGCAGTGTTGAGCTGCAGATTCGGCGAGTTGACCAGGCGCAGATCGAGCTGCAGCCCGGTGAGGAAATCCTGCTGGTTGGCGGGGGTTGGCGCGGCCATGGAAGCAATCAATGTGCCGACATCCGTATTGGCGCCCAAGGCCACGCGCGAGACGGTGATAGTTCCGGAGAGCACGCTGTTGCTGCTGGTTCCCGTCAGTTGCAGGTCGGCGTCCGATGTGAGGCTGCCGCCTTCATAACGCAACCGGACATTTTCGGCGCTCGCCTGCAAGCGGTAGACGAAGCCGGGAAGCGGTCCGCTAGAGCCATAGGTAACGAAGCCCTTCAGCGATAAACGGCCGCCCCCGCTTTGCGCCGTCAGATCTTCAAGCGTGGCGCGATCGCGATCGAAACGAAGCGCGCCGTTCACAGCGGTCAATCCGTTAGCAACGCCGTTCAGAAACAACGAGCCGTTTTTCAATCGCAGCATGCCGTTGATAGCGGGATTCGACAGCGCACCGGTGAGCGACATCCCGAGGTCCGATTGCCCGGAGGCCTGGACTGAAGAATCGAACAGTTGGAGAAGCCGCAGATCGGCCGAGCCACCGATGCTGAGAGCCATGGGTTGAGTCTTAAGATACGGGATCGAGCCGCGCACGCTGAGAGCTGTGTCTTTCCCCTGAATCTCAAGCGAGCGAATGGTGGCGACGCCATCGGCCGCATTAATCACGATCGGGCCGGAATTCGAAAATATTAGCGGCGCGCCGCGAGTTTGTTCGCCTGCGGCGGGAAGGCTGGCGTCAACCTGAGCTTGATCGAGCCGCACGGTAGCGCGCATTCGATCGGGATGCTCAAGCGGGCCGTTGAATGTGAAGCCGCCCTTGACGAAACCATCGAGCGGCAGCTCGGGCTTGCGGCCGGGTCGCGCAAGGGCGTACAGGGTAGCGAGACCGATACGATCGAGGCGCACCTCACCGGTTACGGGCAAGCCTGCCGCGAGTTGCATCTGAGCGCCGCCGTTGAGATGTGTTTCGCGAAGGTCTCCGGTAAAACGCGCTTCCATGAGCTGCCCGCGGGTGGCAACGCCGAGCTCGACGCTGCCCAATGGAACGCCGTTGAGGGTCACGTTGCGAAGCGTCATCCGGCCGTCGGCCTTCAACGGCTCGACGCCCTCCGGGGAGATCTTCGCCGAGGCCTTGGCATGAAGTTCGATTCTCGCTTGCAGCCCGGGCTCGTAGCGTCGCACGCGGGCGAGGCTCGCGGCCGGAAAACCGTTGCTATCGGCATTCAGATCGATGCGCCCAGCTAACCAAGAGGCGGCATCGCGCTGGTAGGAACCTGAAAACGAAAGCGCCGCCGGTCCGGCCTGCAGTTGCCCATGCGTGATGCGAATGGCGGCATTTTCGAGAGTAGCGTCGATCTGCGCGGCATTGACGCGCTGGCCATAAGCATCCAGATTTTCGATATGCAAGTGCACGGCGCCGCGCGGGTCGGCGAGGGAGCGGGCGAGATTCACGGAGCCCGAGGTCAACCCGCCCAGGCCTAGCCGTTCTAGAAGCGGAGAACGGGTGGGGAGAAGCGCCGAAGAGATCCGCGCTAGATCCGCGCCTTCAAACTTTGCGGCGACGCGCAGGGCGCTCGCGGGGCGCGACTGCCAATCGAACAAGCCGAGGTGGCCGCTGCCTGTCAGACGGAGAGCGGCGGAATCGGCAGTGAAGGCTGTGAAGTCCACACCGCCCTCGGCCGCCGCGAGATGCGAGCGCAATTGACGCCAGTCCATCTCTGCGAACCGAACCTGAGCGGCCGTGAGGTCGCCCTGCAGATACGGCTTTGAAGGCGCGCCTGAAAGCGTGCCTTGAAAATGAACTCGCCCGTTAGCGATCACGACGGGTAGTGGAAGATTTTTGAAAGCAAGCGCAGCATTGAGTTCGGCAAGATCCGTGCTGTCCAATACCAGACGCAAAGTCTCTCGGGCTGCGCCTGAAAACGCGAGTTGGGTATGCGGCAGGTCGAGATGAGAGTCGCCAAAGGAGAGCGTCTCGCCGGACTGCCTGTAGGAGAGATCCAAGACTCCCGATACAGGAGGACCTGAGGCGGCAGGAACTACATGCGCCGCCGCGTGGAGGGCAAAGTTGCCTTTGCCGAGAGTACCCGCTAACTGTAGATTCCCGTTCGCAGAGCCATCCCAGGAAGGCGAATAGCCGCGCAACGAGGCTGCCTGGCGAATGCTCAGGCCGGAAAAATTGCCTGCCAGGTCTAGCTCGCCGTTCCACTTCACAACAGCGCCGCCGCGCAATCTACCGCCGAGGGCAGTTAGCAGGAGGTTCGTAAAGCGGGCCTCGCCCGCGCGCGCGGAGACGTGAGAATCGAGGTCAACGGATCGGATCGGCGCGCCGGCATAACGGCATTGGAGCTTTCGGCCGGAAACGTCTCCTGTGAAACCGGCGCCGGAACGGGCGTCGTAATGCAAACTTCCGACGGCCGCGATTTCGCCGCCTTGAAGAGCGGACGCGCCCGCGAGCTTCGCCAAATCCACGGCCTGCGCCTTGGCGTCAACCTGGAAGTCGGCCTCGGGATTTTCAAAGCGGCGCAGGGTCCCGCGGATGTGGATTCGCGCTCCCGCCGAATCGAGCGCGAAATTGTCGACCAAGACGCGGTTACGCCTGAGCCGCAGGTTTGCATTCAGCACGGCTGAGCGCCCGAGCAGGCGGGCCGAATCGCATTGCAGGTTGCGGGCAGAAACGGCGACATTGTATTGCGCGGCTTTTTTGCGGTAACTGAGCAGGAGGCGCAAATTATCGCCACTCGCGGTCACAGGAAATTCCCGAGCGTCGATCTTTGCGGAGCCGTCTTTGATCTCGAAGCGATCCACTTTGAGGCTGAATAGCTGGTTGACGAGATCGGAAGCGGTTCGGCCGGGAGCGCCTCTGGGGAAATTGGTAGTTCCATCGGAGTGCACGATGAGACAGATCCGCGGGCGGTCGATTTCTAAGAAGCGGATGTCTACACTGCGCTTCAGCAGAGAGACGATGCGCAGACCGACCCGGATGGAGGGCGACTCGAATAGGGGCGGGGCGCCCGCGGGCTCCGAGCCATGCACAATGAAACCGGAAAAACGAACATCGAGCGTGCGCCAATCGTAGGCAAAGGAGCCGAGTTCTACGCGACCGCCGGTTGCTTGTTCGGCGGCCGAGACGATCTTTTCGCCAACCTTTTGCCGGAACCAGTCGGTCTGTAGCGTGTACAATCCGGCGGCAATAAATAGAACACCGGCCGCGAAGACGAAGATAGCCGCGGCGAACAGGGCTCGTGTCTTGCGGCTGAGCCGGGGATTATTGGAGCGACTTGTCCACATACTCGATTGCCATCTGGTTTCGGCTCTCATCCAGCCAGGCCTCTAACGCTTCGTCGGTGCGCTGGTCGACGAGAGTCTTGCGTATGGAATCCCGTGAGTCGATCGATGGAGGAGCGGCCGAACCCGGATGAGCGCTCTTCCAGCGCGCCAACTCGCCTTGATAGTAACTTTCGATGTCGGCCGGCGAGACCCCGAGTTCGGGACGGAAGCGAACCTGTATGAATTGCAGAGTGGTCAATTGATTCGCCAAGTGCTCTCTCAAGACGTCTTCGGTCAAGTTGTATTTCCCAAGAGCCAAGTCGAAATCCTGCTCGCCCAGCGCGGCGCGAACCTGCGCCTCGAATCTGTCTACCTGGTCGGGAGCCGGCAAAGGGTAATTGCTCAGATCCATTTCGCGCCTAATCAGAAGTTGTTCGATGAGCCGATTCGCAGCCGCGCGCCGCGCCGGAAGATCGCGCTGAACGGGTTGACGATTCAGAAACGCCGCAACGCGAAGCTCTTCGTCGAGCTGCAACTCGGTGATGACCTGCTGGCCCGCGGCAACCGCGACGCGGTCGACGATTTCGGCCTGAAGAGGAATTAAGAGAGAAGCGAGCGCAAGGAAGCGAAGCATCAGAACGCCTGGCCTAACGAAATATGAAACTGGAAACCATTGATTTTTTGGACGGCGGGAATGGCGGTTCCGTTCAAGTAATCCTGTTCGGTGCCTTTAAGGCCAAAGAAGCGCGGCGCATCGGGGCTGAGCGACAGATCCAGCCGCACGGGTCCTATGGGGGTCCGGTAGCGAATGCCGAAGCCGATGTCTTGCACCGTGTAATTGAAATCCTGCAGATTGCGCTGGCGGAAGCGCAGGCTGAAATCGTCGATGTCGCTGTAGACATTTCCAGCGTCTTCGAACAGGACGCCGCGCAGGTTATCGCCATAGAGCGGGAAGCGCAGCTCAGTGTTGTTGATGAACAGCGCGTTGCCGCCTAATGGAAAGCCGGTGGTCAAGTCGCGCGGGCCCGCCTGAAAATCGGGGAAGGCGCGGATGGAAGTAGAGCCGCCCGAATAGAGGCGCTCGGCAAGCGGGATGCTGGAGCGGCCGCCGGTTCGATCGATAATGCCGAATTGGGTGCTGCGGGCGAGAACGAGATCGCGGTGCAGCGTGTAGTACGTGGAGTTACGAAAAAGGCCGCGCGCAAATTGCGTTTGCGACCCAAGAAATGCGGGCGCATACGCGAGATCTAAAGTCGTATAGACGCCGTGGCGGGCATCGGTCGGGTCGTCGCGCTTGTCTTCGATGATGGAGAACTCGCCGAGCCCGACCGTTTCCGGCTGGGACAGCAGAGGGACCAGCAACTGATCGATCTTCAAATTGCTGAGCGTGACGTTGCGCAGCACCAAGCGGTACTGGATTGAATAAGCGCGAGAGAGGCGCTCGCCCAACTGAATGGACCCTTCGCGCCGGTGCGCCGTGAAGGTACGAATGTCGCTTGAATTTTCGAGAAGCGCGGTGAAGGTGAGGTTCAGGTTCTCGTTGGAATTGATTTGGGGGATGAAATAGGTGAACGCGCCGCGCTGTTCGATGGTGGAAACGGAAGTTTGAATTCCGAGCGTTTGTCCCAGGCCCAGAAAATTGATGCGGCTGATGCCCACAGCAAGCCGCGGCGCAAAGCCGGTCGTGCCAGCCGGATTGTCGAGGCTGGTGACGCCGCCGCCGATGCGCGCAATCTGCGCACCGACGCCGACATTCAATGAATAGTGCCGCGCCTCGTCGATGTCGTAAAGCACATTCTTGTCGGCTTCATCTCCATCCGGATTTTCTAGCGCCAAGTTGACGCGCGCGAAGATGCCGAGGTCGTAAAGCCGGCGTTGGCTGTCGGTCTCCTCGGCCAACGATAGAGGCTGGCCGTCCTTGAGCCCGATGCGTTTATAGACAAGGTTGGGCCGCGTGGTCTCCAGTCCGCTGACGAATACCTGGCGCACAAATTTGCGCGGACCGGGATGCAGCACGTATCGAAGAGCGATACGATGCGCTTCTTCGCTGGGCTGCGTATAGAAATCGAAAGTCGCGCTCAGGTAGCCGCGGTCGTAGTAGTAGTTCAGAAGATTCTCACGGTCTTCGGCCACGCTCGCTTCGCTATAAGGCTGCCCCTGCACGGAGGCGAGCATGGGACTGAGCGCGCCTATATCGGTCGCGGCGACACCCTCCAGGGATAGCGCAGAGACAAACCATTGCGGGCCTTCTTCGATGGAAATAAACGCGGCCAGGCGACGTTTGACGCCGTGGAAGTTCTTTTCGATTCTGGATGAGACCTTCACGTCCCGGAAACCGTTTTCGGCATACAGGGTTTGTATCGCCTGCACGTCCTGGCGCAAGTACACGTCGTTGAAGCGGCCATAAGGGAACCGCGGAAACTCCGCCGGCTGGATGTAGAGGCGTTCCAGGATCGTCTTCCGGTCGAAGTACCGGTTGCCCTGTATTCCGAGATGGATGAACTTAAATCGGGCTCCGCGGGCCACGCGAAATGTGACGGTGCGCCGGGCCGCGGCTGTAGTGTCGGTGAACGTCACGCGGGCATCGAAGTATCCCTGCGAGCGCAGAAACTGTTCGATATTGTCTTGACCTTCCACCAGCAGGTCTTCATCGAGCGATTGCTCCTGGTAGACAGGAACCAACTGCCGCAGGTCGGCGGCGCCGATGTTGGCGCCTTCGACTCGAATGAGGATTTGCGGGCCGGGATCAATATGAATGAAAGGTTCGACCGTGTTGGTTCCGTAGTGGTAATCGAGTCGCCTCAGATTCACCTGCGATTCGAGAAGATTGCGCTTCTCGTAGTAGCGCCTCACATTTTCGAGACCCTGGCGCAGCCTGGCTTCGGTGACTTCCTGCCAGCCGAGCCAGCCGTACAAGCGTTTCCAGTGAGTGGCCCGGGCGATGGCTTGCGGAGAATGCTGGGCATCGCCTTCGATTACAGGGGGCGCAAAGCGCGCGCGGGCGCCGGTTCCTACGCCAAATCGAACATTCGCCTCGGATCTAAAAGGGTCGAATGTAACTACCGCCGCCACGCTGGCTCGATAGTAGCCGTTTTCGCGCAGGAGAGTCTTGACAGCTTGGGCGCCCTGCTCTTTGTCGCTTTCCAGATAACGGCGGCCGAGAACGAGCTTTGTCGCGCTTGCAAGCTGGCCACTCGTAGGCGGCGACTTCACTCCCAAGACCACTACGCGTCCGACGAAATAAGCGCTGCGGGTAATGAAACGCAAAGCGACGCCATCGCCGGCCGCGGTTGCATCGACGGCCAGATCCGCGAATCGCCCAGAGGAGTAAAGTCTCTGGATCGCTTGCCGCAGATCGCGAGCATGAAACTCGTCGCCTACGCGAAACGGCATGCGCGCGGTCAACTCGTCGCGGGAAAGCGGCTGAGCTACAGGTTCGAAATCGATCTCGACGATGCGGCGGCCTTCGTACTTTAAGGCCTCGGTGAGAAGAGTAGGTGGCGCACCCTGCCGCGCAAGCGCTGGGATCGCGGCCGCGACCAGCAGCAAGGTTGTTACGATTTTCGTAGATGACGGCCGATGAAAAGGAGCGTTACTCGCGGCAGATCCTGTTCGCTCCAATCGGAGAAGCGGGCCAAGCAAAGATTCGAGATGCGCGCGTGTGTGTGGTTGGTTGTGGCGCACTAGGAAGCTTCCAAGCCGAGGCGCTGGCGCGAGCGGGCGTCGACCGGCTTCGGTTGATCGATCGCGACTACGTGGAGTATTCGAATCTCCAGAGGCAGTGGCTTTACGAAGAAGCCGACGCGCGAGAGGAAACACCCAAAGCCATCGCCGCGGCGCGCAGGTTGCATCAACTCAATGGTCGCGTCGAAGTGGAGCCGCAGGTGGCCGACTTGACGCCGTCGAACGCGGAGGAACTGATAGCGGGATGCGATCTCATCCTGGATGGCACAGATAACTTCGAGACTCGTTACCTCCTCAACGATGTTAGCGTCAAAACGACGACGCCGTGGATCTATGGCGCGGCAATCGGCAGCTATGGAATCGCCATGCCGGTGGACGCTAGACGCGGGCCGTGTTTTGCATGCGTTTATCCAGAGCCGCCGGCCGGCGCGCAGCCGACCTGTGACGTCAACGGCGTGCTGGCGTCGACGACGGCCGCGGTGGCTTCGCTGCAAGTGGCCATGGCGCTGCGACTGATTGTGGGATGGCCGGATTTCGAGGCCAGGATCCATACACTGGACGTTTGGGAAGGCGCCAGCCGGCAGATGAGAGCGGGCGAGCGCGACCCACAGTGCCGGACCTGCGGGGCGAGAGAGTTCCGCTATCTCGAAGGGCAGCGCCGGATACCTGTCAGTCTTTGCGGCCGCAATGCCGTGCAACTGCACGACAGCACCCGGCCCTTGAATCTGGAGGAACTGGCGAAACGCTTGCGCATGGTTGGCGAGGTGCGCGTGAACGAGTTTGCGCTACGGCTCGAAATACCGAAGTACAATTTGACGTTCTTCCCGGACGGCCGCGCCATCGTGAAAGGGACGACGAACGTGGGATTGGCGCGCAGCTTGTACGCACGCCTGATTGGGGCGTAAGCTAAGCCGCCGGCGCTTTTTGCACCTTGCCGCTGCGGATACAGGATGTGCAGACGCGCAGCCGCTTGCCCGCGCCATTCACAACGGCATGGACATTCTGGAGATTGACGTTCCAGCGCCGCTTGCTTACATTGTGGGCGTGGCTGATGCGATGCCCGAATTGCGGTCCACGACCGCAGATCTCACAAACTCTTGCCATAGAGAAATACCCCTTCACAACCCGGACGGGCGCAGATATGCGCGATCGCCGAATCGAACGGTAAGTAATAGTCTAGCAGGGCCGGCCACGTGCGGCAATCGATAGCGCGCTAGATCTGTGTCGCTATCGGGACTTCTCCAGGAAGGCCCGTAGCCGTTTGTAGAGCACGTCGCGATTTTTCAATTGGCATTCCCAGACCGTTAAGACACCCCAGTCAGCTTGCCTCAAGAGCTTGCAGGCTGTATCGTGCCGCTCTCGGTTACGAGCTATTTTCCTGGTCCAGTAATCAGTGTTTGATTTGGGGACCCGCGCGCCACGGGCGCAGTGGTGGCCGTGCCAGAAACAGCCGTGAACAAAAACAACCTTGCGACGCGCTGTGAATACGATGTCGGGTTTGCCGGGCAAGGTCTTATCGTGCAAGCGATACCTGTAGCCGGAGCGATGAAGCATGCTCCTGACGAGCAGTTCCGGAACAGTGTCCTCCGACTTGACCGATCGCATTGTCGCGCTACGAGTTGGATCAATTCGATTCGCTGTCGTCGATTCCTTCGGCATCAGCAATTCCCAAAAGCATCTGATGATATTTGGCCAAACGCTGGAAATGCGCGCCCATCGCGCCTGACCGCGTTTCTCCTGAATTTAAAATCGGTCGCCAGAAGGAAATCCCCGGATGCTCCAATATAGAAGCGACGTTTCGTCAGGCGGCCGGTTCGACCATGGCCTGCGTGTTTCGGATTAGCGGTTCAATGATGTTCCGGGCTAAGTGTCTTACCACTGGAACAGCAACCCCGTCCCCGACGAGATGATATGCGTCGTTATAGTTTGTTGGCAATTTATAGGTATCCGGCAGTCCCATGAGTCGCGCGGCCTCGCGTGGCGATAACAGACGGGAACGAATGTGATCGCCTTCCACAATCATGATCGATTGCCGGCTCGATCCGCCCACCGGAGTTCGCAAGCACCCAGCTATATCGTCAAAGCGAATCTCCGCGCGCTGCACCCGCCCACCGTCCCCGTCCGGTCGCGTCCGTTTGTAGATGCCGCCTACCATGCGCCGCCCCGTCCCCTTCGCATTCTCGACTTTGCGACGGTTAAGGGGGCTCATGAGCGAGAGAAGCCGTTCCGTTTCCGCTGCCGTGTGCCACACAACGCCCTCTGGTTTGTCTTCGATGAAATCTGAGAATACAGTGGCGCGCGGCAGCGGCTCGGGAACTTTCCACCACAGCCATGCTGCTTTCGATCGAGTCGTCAGGTTCTCGTATGCCCCGACAAGAGCCGGCGAATGCCAGATCGGAACAGGCTGCGCGGTCGTAAGATCATCTGGAATGTTTCCCCCTTTCCGCAAAGCGAGGATAAAGAGGCGCGGGCGCGATTGCGGCAGGAAATGAACAGCATCCATTACCAAGGCGCCGAAGCGATATCCTGAACGCGTAAGCGCCGCGCCAATGGCTGCGAAGTCCTTACCTCGATGAGAGGTTAAGGCGCCACACACGTTTTCAAGCACGACTAGAGAAGGCGCGCGCTCCTCTTTGACGAGCGCCTTGATCACCCGCCAGAAAGGCCAGAACGTTCCCGACCGCTCGCCCTCCAATCCGGCATAGTCGCCTGCAAGGGAGAGGTCTTGACAAGGAAACGAGGCCCAGGCTAAATCGGCGCGCTCCGGAAGGTCTGCCATCGTCAGGTCGGCGACGCTGGAGGGATTTAAATGTTCATGGCCCCAGTTCGCCGCATAGCTCGCTCGTTTTTTCGCGTCGTTGTCGTTCGCAAAAACGCAGCGCCACGCTTCGCCTAAACCGGCTCGCGCCATGCCGCCGCCCGCGAAAAACTCCAAGAATCTTAACGGCATCTGGGCTTGACCTTCAAAATTACCATAGTAGGTTCTTGATACAAAAACAATTCCCCTTGGAAACGTTTTTGCGCCAGAAATTCGGGGGCCGACAATAAGACAGACTTAGCCGCCACTGGGAAATCAGCGGCGGGCCGGCGGGATGGGATGCGGAGCTTGGTCCTGGCAGGCCGGCTTCCGCTTAAGCCAACGGCTCCCGGACGAATCGATTTCGAGAATATCGACGGGCGGCGCGGTAGTTTCGGGCGATTCGGAAGCTTCCAGGCCGATCATTTGGGAGATGAATGCAACGGCATCGCTATCGTTCTGAATTTGAATGCGGGGGAAGCGGCCCGCGAGCCGGGCGTCGATTGCACGGCGCTTGCCCAGGAAGATGAAATCGTAGCGCCCCGGGGTGGAGGACGAATAGGTGTGGCTCTCCACCTTGAAGCGAGGATTTTGCCCGTCGCGGCGATACAACTGTAGGGCGACCAGAGCGGAGCCATCCTGGATGCCGATGAACGCCGTTTCTAGAACCAGGCTCGGGCGATTCTCCGCGGCCTGATGCTCGATCTGGTTCTCCGCGGCAAGAGCGGGGGGCAGGAACTGCTGCATGCGCTGGACCAGCCGTTGCGTCGCGGCCCTGATGGAATGGGCATCGCGTCCCGCCTCGGCGCCGAGGTCGGCCACCTGCTCGTCGTTCGCATAGGTCAGGCCGGAGGCGACAAAGTAAAATTGTCCGGCGGGAACGATTTTGCAGACCGTACCCTGGAATGTGGCGGCGGGATCGCGGTACATGCGCCTGCTGTCGGCGCCGACGTAAATGCGGCCGGGGCTGCGCAGAATGACGATGCTAGTGGCGCGCGCGGGTGGCGAGACGCCGGCGACAATCACGAGCGCCACCCAGAAGGCGCGCATATCAGCGCGATAAGTACTCGATGGCGCGCTCAAGCGGTTGGTCGCGCCCCGCTCGTATCGCAGCAACGGACGGAGATACTACCTGGACGGGCTCAAGGCCGACGCGCTGCAACTTGCCGCCGTTTCCGTGGCGAATGTCGGTCCTTGTGTAGGCCACGGTGATGCCTCCCGGCAGGACAAAGCTATCGACTTGGCCAGTGGCGCCGGCAGAGGCGGTTCCGATGAACGCGGTGTTATTGGCGGCTTCGAGGTAAAGTCCTGTAAGCTCTGCCTGGCCGGCCGTTCGCTCGTCGATCAGCATGGCGGTTTTGCCGGCGTAAATTTCGCTTGCAGGCTCGGGGAGCGCTTCCACATGAAAGAAACTCGCAGTGGATGTGAGCTGCCCGTTCCCTGCGAGATCGGGAGTGATCGTCAGAGGCCCAGTGACGATGGTAACCGGAACGTCGGGCTTCCGGTTCAGGTGCACCGCGAGAGCCGGACCTAGGCTTTGAGTTGGTCCGCGGCCATCGAAGACGATGGCCTTCGCGCCGCGAAGCTTTTGAAACATCGCATCGACATCCGCGACCGCGAGCCGCGTCAGATCGACATAGCCGATATTCGATGAGAGGATCCTAATCGGCTCGGCCGCCGGTTGCGGCTTTGTGGTCGCGAAAGCTTTGCTCCGCGTGAGACGTATCTCTTTCGGTTCCGGGTCGCCAGTGTGGAGAGTGAGCGCCACAGTCGAACCCTCCGTCCCATTAAGCAGGCGAGCCATCACGAGCGCGCCGAGCGATTGTTGAGTTGAGGAGGAAAGATACTTCGCCTCTCGTTTGATCCGCTCGATTGTGTTTTCGCCATCGACTGCGGCCACGATATCGCCGGGGCTAACTCCCGCCTTCGCGGCTTCCGGATCGGCAACGTCGACAATCACAGCGCGCTTTTCGACGAGCCGAAGCGTGAGGCCCACAGGCGCCGAGCCGAAGAATTCGGAAAGCTCATCGCTTTGAACGGAAGCTTGCGAATCGAAGAGATAAGTAATCGTATCGGCGACAGTCTGGTTGTATTCCTGCGCGTCTTTGGCGGCGATAAACTTCGGCAGAACGGAAGCGAATACAGTGTCCCAATCGTCGTCCATCAAATCGCGGTAAGCGAAGAAATCGCGGATCACGATCCAGGCCTTGAAGGCTGCCAGGATGCGATATTCGACGGATGGATAACGCGATTCGGCATAAGCGCGGTCGGGCTGAGGGGCGGGGATCGCGGCCTCGCCGTTTGCAGGAATAAGTTCGGAGAGACGCACGACCGCATTCACGCCGTCACCCATCGAGATGGCGATCGTTTGCGGGCCGGCTGCAGCGGCGCGCGAGGCGAACACGGAGTTGCTCAAACCGAAATGAATCCAGGTGCGCTGCGCTACTGGCGCTCCGTCCGTATCCGGCTGGGTCTGCACGGCGCCGGCGCGAGCGTAGGTGGCCGGATCATGCAGCGCGCCGAGCATTGTTCCAATCGCCTTGGCATACTCCTCGGGGCTATGGGCGGACCGGATGGCCGGAAGAGCATCGATTAAAGCCTTGTCCCAATCGATGCCGCGATAGGCAAGGTATGGGTGGAAATACTTGATAGTGCCCCAGAGCTTCGCGGTCGCGATGAGGCGGTCTTGTTCGTTCGTGGCGGCTCGAACAGTGGCGACCGAGCCCAATACAAAGACGATTGCGCAGTGGAGTCGAAGCAAGCAGCGCCGCTATTTGGGCGGCCCGACAACCAGTTCGTTGTCGACTTCTTTGACGCCCTTGACCTTCTTGGATAGCTTGGTGGCGCGATCTCGCCCCTTTTCCGTATCGACTCGGCCCTTGATTGTGACCACGCCGTCGCGCACGGTCACATCGAACGCACCGCCTTTGACATCGGGGTCGGTCGCAAGGCGCATCCGCACCTGGTCGGAGATGCGATCGTCGGCGGTGGGAGCGGCCGGAGCTTGCGCGAAAGCGGTGCTCGCGGTCAGGAGCGCAGCAGTAGCAAAAAAGCGTCTCATTTGGTCGTTCTATCTTCCGAGCCTAGCATCGCCTACTTATCTTCCGATCATGGAGCGCCAATCCACCGCATCCAAGAAGGACGCATCTTGGCGCCAGTCAGGTTTCACCTTCACGAACAAAGAGAGAAAAACCTTGCGCTCAAGGATACGCTCCAGCTCCTGGCGCGCTTCCGAGCCGATTTTTTTGAGCATCTGGCCTTTGTTGCCGATCAGAATGGTTTTCTGGCCGTGGCGCTCGACGTAGATGGTTGCGGCGATCTTCGCCAGAGGCGGAGTTTCTTCCCAGGAATCGATCAGCACCGCCGCGGCATGGGGAACTTCTTCGCGCGCCGACCGCAGAATCCGCTCGCGAACAATCTCCGCCGCAAGGAAGCGGATGGGTTGATCGGTCAGATAGTCTTCCGGGAACAGCGCCGGGCCTTCGGGCAGGTGCTCCAGGATGACGCGCTTCAGCTCGTCGAGGCCATCGCCCACGCGTGCGGAGACAGGAACCGCGGCGGCGAACGGGAAGAGTTCCATGTAGCGCTCGATGATGGGAAGCAATCGCCTTTTGTCCTGAATGCGATCGATCTTATTGAGGACTAGAACCGCGTTGGGGGTTTGGGCGAGCGCGCTCGCCGCGCGCACGTCTTCTTCGGCAACCGGGCGCGCCGCGTCCGCAACGAACAGCACCAGGTCGCGATCCTGCAGGGCGCCGCGCACTGTGTCCATCATGCGCTTGTTGAAAAGCGTGTCGGAGGCGTGAATGCCGGGCGTATCGACGAAAACGATTTGAGCGTTGGGCGAGGTGAGGACGCCCTGAATGGAAGTGCGGGTGGTCTGCGCCTGGTGAGCCGTGATGGCGATCTTCTCGCCGACCAGCGCATTCAGCAGAGTGGATTTTCCCGCGTTGGGGCGGCCGGCCAGCGAGACAAACCCGGCGCGATGCGGGGCGGCGTTCACGCGTGAGCCCCGACCGGAGACGGAGTTTCCGCCCGCGAGATGCGAACTTCATCAACGCGCCGCTCGTTGCCGGCCAGTACTTCGATGCGAATGCCTCCGCGCTCGACAACCTCTCCCACCCGCGGCACGTGCCCCAGCCACTCAGTAATCAAGCCGCCGATGGTCGTCGATTCCGTATCGTCTTCGGGCCTGAAGTTCAGCAATTCCTGCAAGCGGTCCACATCCAGGCTGCCCGGCGCGATGTACACCATGTCGGATTCCTGGCGAACATCGCGGTCCGGCTCATGCTCGTCCCGGATCTCGCCCAGAATCTCTTCGACAAGATCTTCCATGGTGGCAAGCCCCGCGGTGTTGCCGTATTCATCCACCACGATCACCATGTGCGAACCTTCGCGCTGCATGTCGCGCAGCAGGTCGGTCACGGGCTTGGTCTCGGGAACCAGCGGCGCCGGCCTTACCAGGTCTCGAAGCGGCTTGGATTGCATTTCTTCGGGATCGAGCTCAAACAGATCGCGCACATGGACAAAGCCGATGACGTTATCGATGTTGCCGTCGTAAACGGGGATGCGCGAATACTGTTCATGGATAACAAGCTGCCGAAGATCGTCGAGGGATTTGCCGGCGCCGATTGCGACGATATTCGGCCGGGACGTCATGACTTCCCGCACGCTCTTGTCCCCAAACGCGACCACAGAGTGGATCAGCTTGCGGTCTTCTTCCTCGATGATGCCTTCTTCCGCTCCGGCCGTTATCAGAGCTTCGATGTGTTCCACGGAATCGGCGGGCGCAGTTTCGCCTGCGCCGTTCTTGTCCAGGTCGAGCAGAGATTGAAACATTCGTACGAGGGCGGCGAGCGGCGCAGCGACGGCCGCCAAGAGCTTGATGGCGGGCAGCAATTTCAGCATCCATTGGCCGCCGGTGCGCCGGTAAAGGAACAAGGGCACCAGGTATGTCGAAACCAGCATCGCCAGGAACGATAAGCCGATCGCTTCGAGAACGCTCTGCCAGTGGGGCGCCGAAGGCCGCACCAGAGCGCATAAGAAAAACAGTCCCAGCAGGCATAGCGATATGTGCTTGACGAGCGAGAAGGCTAGCGAGCCGTGTTCCGTCTCAAGCCCGATCCGATCGGCCAGCTTCTCGCGAAAGTATTCGAGCGATTTCACATCGTGGCGAATCAGGCGCAGCGATTCGAGATACAGAAGCTGCACATAGGAGACGAAGCCGAGCAGCGCGGTGACGACAATGGCGGCAGCCAGGCAGAGCAGGGTCATCAGGACCGCACTCCCTTAGACGCGAGGCTGGAGGCGCGCGCGATCAACGTAGAGGGCAAATCGAATTCGGCTCGCCAGCGCCGCTCCGCGCGATCCATTTCGCCGCCGTCGCGCTCGTGATCCATACCCGTCAAATGCAGGACTCCATGCAGAATAAGAACGCGGATTTCATCCAGGCGCCCGTGTCCAAACTCCAGCGCCTGCTCTTTCGCGCGCTCGGATGAGATGGCGATGTCGCCGAGGCTGCCGCTATCGGAAGCGCCGGGGAAGGAGAGCACATCGGTCGGGTAATCGCGCCCCAGAAATTCGCGGTTCAAACGGCGCAGCTCCTCGTCATCGGTGATGAGGCAGGTAAACGCGCTGCCTCCGGTGACGCGATGCCGCAGGTTGCGCACGAACTGGCGCAAGACTCGTTTGTCTGCGCGCGAAAGATCCAGGTCTTTAGGAATAGCTCCGAAGAGCACGCTACTGCCGTCTGAAGACATACTCAGGCGAGTGAGGGAAACTCGGGGATCTCAACGGCGGTAGTAGCGGGTGGCTCCGCCGGCGTTTCCTGCGGCGCGTCGGTTCCGAGTTTGAGCGCCAACTGGCGGCCCGCTCCGATCAATTCGTTATAGCGGTCGTACGCCTTGACGATCCGCTGCACCAGCGCGTGCCGAACTACGTCCCTTTCGTCGAAATTGACGAAAGCGATTCCTTCTACTCCTTTGAGAACCTCGGCCGCGTTCAGAAGCCCGCTCTTCTTTCCGCCCGGCAGATCGATCTGAGTCTGATCGCCGTTGACCACCATTTTGGAATTGAATCCCTGGCGAGTCAGGATCATCTTCATCTGCTCGACCGTGGTGTTCTGCGCTTCATCGAGAATGATGAAACAGTCGTTCAGAGTGCGTCCGCGCATGAAGGCGAGAGGCGCGACTTCGATGATGTTGCGCTCAAGCAGCTTCTCTACGCGTTCGGAGTCGATCATATCGAAGAGCGCGTCGTAAAGCGGGCGCAGATACGGATCGACTTTCTCCTGCAGCGTACCCGGGAGGAAACCCAGATGCTCGCCGGCCTCCACCGCCGGACGCGTGAGCACGATGCGGCTGACTCTCTTATTCAAGAGCGCCGCGACGGCCATTGCGACGGCCAGGTACGTCTTGCCGGTCCCCGCCGGACCAATGCCGATCGTCAGATCGTTATGCTCGATGGCGTCGATGTAGCGGCGCTGGTTGATGGTTTTCGGCGCGAGAACCTTTTTGCCAAAGGTTCGCGACTTCCCACTTTCGACCAGCCGCCGCAGCGATGCGTCCGGGTCGACGGTAACCACCCGCAAATAGCTGTTAAGGTCGCCATTCGTGAAAACATGGCCTTCTTTCACCAGGCTTACGTAGTCTTCGAGAATACGCTCGGCGCGCTGGACTTGCGGCTCGTCGCCTTCCACTTCGAGCGAGCCGTCCAGCAAGCGCGTGCGGAGATTGAGCTGGGACTCCAAAATCCGAATATTTTCGTCTCGAGTGCCGAACAGCGATTCGATGCCGCGGGGAATCTGAACAGAAGACTTCATCAAGGGAGGTTGAATGAGAAGCTTAGCCCATCACACGCCTGGGGAGCGAGAACAAACGGCTCTTTGAGCGCACAGTGGCGGGAGACGGAACGTCCGGAAGACAAGCGTTGAATCCTCAGGCGCGGGCGCCGGAAGCTCATTCGAGTCAAGTATACCAATTTTCGAGCAATTTTAAAACAAGGCGAAGGCGCAGAGATTCTCAAGACCGGAGGTTCACAATAGATGATGATTGAAACAGAAAGCCTCAAAAATGGTTAGCCGTTGTTTATCTTCCGTAACGCTTGTAGCTGCGCTTGCCGCAGCCGGAGTTGCCGGCTGGGCGGTTTCTTTACCGGTTGAAGATTGGACGTTGTCGGGCCCGTTCGGGGGCACGGCGACCAGTGTCGCACTCGATCCCCAGCAACCTACGTCGGTTCTGGCGGGCGCCATGAATTCGCTGCTTTACAGCAGCGGGGATGGAGGAGCTACCTGGGCGCTTATCGATTTTCCTCAGCACCCGCTGAGCACAGTCACATCCATTCTGGTGGACCCGTCGGATTCCAAACACTATTTTGTAGGGATCACCGCGGCGGATGGGGGAGGGCTGTTCGAAAGCCAGAATGGCGGAAGAACCTGGTCGGTTGTGAAAGATATTTCAGACTTCGGAGTGCGCGCGCTAGCGGCTTCCGCGAGCAACCCCTCGCGCTTCATCGCGGGAACTCTGCACGGCGTAATGCTGAGCGACGACTGTGGAAAAACCTGGAAGCGCATCTCCGATCCCCAGAATGCGGAGATGGAAGGCATCACTTCCGTCGCGGTAGACCCTTCGGACGCCAACATCATCTATGCGGGCACGCCGCACCTCCCCTGGAAGACCACCGATGCGGGCAAGACCTGGGAATCGATTCACACCGGGATGATTGACGACTCCGACGTATTCTCGATGTTTGTCGATCCCTCGGCGCCGAACAATGTCCTGGCGAGCGCATGCAGCGGCATCTATTCGAGCGGCGACCGGGGAGAACTCTGGCACAAGCTGCTCGGGATTCCGAATACATCCCGTCGCACGCATGTGGTGCGGGAAGATCCGCAAGCATCGAACGTCATCTATGCGGGTACTACGACGGGGCTTTTCAAATCCACCGACAGCGGTAAGGCTTGGAAGACCTTGACTAATATCCCGGTCAACGCCATGGCCTTCAATCGGGCAGCACCCTACAGCATGTATCTTGCGCTCGAATACGAGGGCATCGGCAAGAGTAACGATGGCGGGTCCGCGATCGAGTTAGTCAACAAAGGTTTTGTCGATAGGCGAATTACGGGGCTGACAGTTTCGGGCAACAAACTCATGGCTTTCGAAAGTCAGGGAGGAGAAAGCAGCGGACTGTTTGTCAGCGCCAATCGGGGAGAGACGTGGACACAGCTTCGAACCACTCGCGGGTTGAACGGCGTGCACCTGAGAAGTGTTACAGGATTCGCTGGCCGTGGGGAGATTTTGCTGGCGGCCAGCCACCGCGAGATGTACAAATCTATCGACGGGGGAGGCGCTTGGAAGCCTTTGCCGATTCGGCGCCTCTTCCCGGCGCCCGAGCCGCCGAAGCCCAAGACGGCGACCAGGACTGCAACGAGCTCGGCGCGGAGCCGAACTGCGCGCCGGCCCGTGAGAACCGTGGCGCCAAAGCCGGTTGTCAAGGAGATCTCGGTTTCCGAGATCAGCGGCCTCTATTCGGTGAAGACGGATGCAAAAGAGCTGGTCTTCGCGGCAACCGATTTGGGCTTGCTGAAAAGCGACGACGCTGGCGAGCATTGGACGCTAGTTGATATACCGGGTAGCACGGCCGCGACGGCGTTGTATGGCGCGGAAGGCGGCGGATCGCTGATCCTGAAAGCTTCCGGGGGCCTTTACCTGAGCAAGGACCTTGGAGACCACTGGAATCAGATTGTGTTCCCGCTGCCAGTTTCCGACATCAATGACGTGGCTCTAGCGGCGAGCGACGCCGGTTCGGTTCTCGTGGCAACCCGTGTCGGCTTGTACTCTTCGAGCGATGGCGGCTCGACTTGGTCGAGCGACGGCAATAAAGGCCTGCCCGCATCGACGGTGGCTACGGTTCTCTACAGCCCCGCTCGTCACGAGGCCTTCGCGGTCGAATATGGAAATTTGTTTGCGAGAAAAGATGGAGACTCTTCGTGGTCGGCTGTTCCCTCGTCGCTTCCATCATTAAAAATTCGTCAGCTTTGGAGTCCGGATAACAACTCGGAGCGGGTCTACGGAATCACAACTAATCTGGGAGTTCTGATTCGGGATTAGTAACGGCCAGTTAGCGTGGAGCGCCCATTTGGACCATATTTCATGCGCTAGACTTCTAGAGAAGCACATAAGAGCTTCATGCGCGTCGGGGTGCAATCTCTGCTCCACGACAGCTCAATGAGCTGTTGAAAAAGGCCAAGCGAGAGCCGGTTGGCCTTAGCACATAATCACAAAAACGTTGCAAGAAAGATTGCAAACGTAATAAAAATAGCTTGAGGCACATCCATAAACCGATGTGGGTTAGACGTCTCGTTGGGAGGAGAAGGATGAAAACTCGGCCATATTTGAAGCCGATAAGTTCGGCGATCCTGGCCGCGGCGCTATGTTTTAGTGGCGCTTCCTATGCACAGGACACGAACAGTGCAACCAATAATACGAAGGCCGCAGCGGCCAAGTCCGGCGATACCCAGGATCAGTATCCGGACCTCGTGGAATTAGATCCGTTCGCAGGCATCAGCACATACGGGCAGATCCAGCGCGGCCTGGACATGAAGCTGAAGGACGGCTGGCTGGCTGGCGGCCGCATCGCAGTCAACCCAAATAGGTGGTTCGGGCTGGAACTATGGATGGACTACGACCGCGCGAACGTGAATTTCCGGTTGCCCAGCAACGGCGGCGTGTATCCGGCGACCTCGCCGTATGCCGGAGCGCCAATCCCGAACTACAGCTTCCATGCCGTTAACTGGATGTGGGGTTTGAACCCGGTGTTCAATTTGAGGCCGCGCGGCTCGAAGTTTCAGCCGTACGTGACGGGGGGCGTCGGTGGAGTTCAGTTTACTCCGACGGGCGATGCAGAGAGAACCGCTCGCGACGCGACCATCAACTCTTCGTTCTATTCCGGGAACCTGAACGACAACCTGCAAGTTCAATTCAACTACGGCGGCGGCATCAAGTGGCACCTGAGCGATCACTTTGGATTGCGGGTGGATGCGCGCGGCTTCTGGTCGCGGAATCCCACCTATGATCTGCCCAATTATCCGGATGGCGGCATCTACGTCCCGGCGCACGATCACCTGAACGGATTCCAGGGCAGCATCGGCTTGGTGTTCTACGAGGGGAAGGTTTCCTGCGACAGGTTCGCGAGCCAGATTCCTCCGCAGTTCCAGCCGGCTGCGCCGATCCCGACGCCTACGATCTCCGGGGCAGAGGGTCAGGCGATTTGCCAAGGCAAGCCTGTGACGCTGCATGCCAACGTTACGCCGGCGGCGGGACGAAACATCGCTATCGAATGGACGCTGAACGGCGCCAAGCAGACCGCAACCGGGCCCGACTTCACGTTCACGCCTAACAACACGGGGACGTTCAACGTGCAGGTGACCGTCACCGATACGACTCCGGCCCCGAAGGCGCCTGAGCGGCCGAAGCGTGTGCCGGTGCGTTGCTGGCCGGAATACACCATTCCGCCGAATCCGGCGCCTGTGACCGCGACCACCACGGTTACGGTGAATGACCAGGGCCCGACCATCAGCGCGGTATCGGCCGATCCAAATCAGTTAGTGGCGGCCGACAACAATCCGGGTCCGCACACCGCGAACCTGACCGTCACGGCGGCGGCCGGTCCTTGCAGCACCAACCTGACCTATAAGTGGACGGTCAGCGAGGGCAGCCTCAGCAACGACACGAGCCAGAACCCGACCTTCGACGCTTCGAGCCTGCAGTTCGATCCGGCTCAGAATCAGACCAAGACCATCACGGCGACGGTGGTTGTGACGGATGAGAACCAGCGCACCGCCACGCAATCGACGACCATCACGGTGGTGCATACGCCAGTGTGGAAGCGCCTCGACGACGTAGTCTTTGCGAAGAACAAAGACCGCGTGAACAACTGCGGCAAGGACATCCTGATCGATCAGGCGGCCAAGCAAGCGGGTACGGATTACGACATCGTGCTTGTTGGCCATCGCGATGCGGATGAGAACTCCAAGGATGTTTACGGCGCGCCGCGTCGTGGGCATGACCGGCGGCATCGCGCAGAGCACCATTCGCTCGACGAACAGCGCGTGCTGAATTCGGCTGCCGTGCTGAGCGGCGGTACGGCGACTTGCGGCAACCTCGATCCTTCGCACATCCGGGTTGACTGGGTGGGTACGGATCAGACGTCGGACACCAAGCCGGGTCTCTGCGGAACCTCGAATATCAAGGAACGCAAGGGATCGCAGACCAGCGAGGCGGACAAGAACCGCCGAGTGGAAGTCTACCTGGTTCCGAGAAACAGCCAAGCCATGCCTCCCGCGGTCAAGAATGTCAAGCCGCTTCCGGAGGATGAGGTGAAGGCTCTCGGTTGCCCGAAATAGACCTGACTAAGTAGAAACGAAGGGGCCAGGCGGCGAGCCGCTTGGCCCTTTTTGTTTTGGCTCGAAGGAAATGCCAAACGGCCGCTTGAGACAATACCGAACTATGAAAGCTCTCGTCGGGAATTCCGCTTGTATCGTCTTAAGCGTTGCTCTTTTTAGTGCGCCAGCGGTCGCAGCGCCGGCTTCCTTCACGATCGAACAGGTCATGTCGGCGCCCTTTGCGAGCCTCTTGACCGCATCTCCGAATGGAAGTCGAGTGGCATGGCTACTCAATGAGCGCGGCGAGCGCAATATCTGGGTGGCAAGCGCGCCCGAGTGGAAAGGCCATAAAGTCACGGCATTCAATCAGGACGATGGTCAGGACATAGACGACATCGCATGGGCGCCGGACGGTTCGTACCTGCTCTTTGCGCGAGGCGGAGATTTTGAAAACGGCGAGGACAATCCGAATCCGGCCTTGAGCCCCACCAAGCCCGAACAGGCGATTTGGGTGGTGGGAATGGACGGCTCGCCAGCCAAAAAGCTGACTGAAGGCCGCGCGCCAGCCATTTCGCCCAAAAACGACGTTGTCGCATTCATAAAGGGTGGACAGATCTTCACGATGACGGCCAAAGGCGAGCAGGTGGTGAACGCGGTCAGCCAGAAATGGCCGATGGAAAACCTGCGCTGGTCGCCGGATGGCGCGCGGCTGGCGTTTGTCAGTGATCGCAAGAGCCACGGCTTTGTCGGCATCTACACGCTCGCCGATAAGAGCCTGCGGTACCTGGACGCGAGCGTAGACCGCGACATCTCGCCGGTCTGGTCGCCCGACGGCACGCGCATTGCTTATGCGCGCATTGCCGCCCGATCCCGGCAGGGAGCGTTCGGGCCCCACCGTGAAGGCGAGCCCTGGTCGATTCGAGTAGCCGATGCCGATTCGGGTTTGGGCCGCGAAGTCTTTCGAGCGAAGAACGGGCCAGGCAGCGTGTTTAATGGAATCGTCGCCAAGGACCAGATCTTCTGGGCGGATGGCAACCGGATCGTCTTTCCATGGGAACAAACCGGGTGGCGCCATCTGTACAGCATGTCGATCGAAGGCGGCCACCCAAGGGAGCTAACTCCGGGCGAAGGAGAGGTGGAGCATGTGGCGCTCTCGGAAGACCGCAAGACCTTATTCTTTTCGGCGAACTTCAATGACATCGACCGGCGGCACCTGTGGAGCTTGAACGTGTCGGAGACGTCGCGGCCAAGACAGATCACGCAAGGCGAGAACATCGAATGGGAACCCGCGCCCCTGGGCAACGGTTCCATGCTTGCGCTACTCGAATCTTCCTATAACCTGAAGGCTCACGCGGCAGTTCTTATTAACGGCCGGGCGCAGGCCTTGGCGCCCGATGCGACACCGTCCGATTTTCCCGCCGAGTCCCTCGTAAAGCCGCAGCAGGTGATGATAACCGCCGCGGATGGGTTGGAGATCCATGGGCAGTTGTTTCTTCCGCAGGGTTCGCAGGCGGGCGAGCGCCATCCCGCATTGATCTTCTTCCATGGGGGATCGCGGCGAGAGATGCTGCTCGGATTTCATTACATGTATTACTACTCGAACGCTTATGCGCTGAATCAGTACTTGGCGAGCCGCGGGTACGTCGTGCTGTCGGTGAATTACCGGAGCGGCATCGGCTATGGCCTCAACTTTCGAGAAGCGGTGAATTACGGAATGACGGGCGCGAGCGAATTCAACGACGTAATTGGCGCCGGTTTGTTTCTGAAGTCTCGCCCGGACGTGGATGCGCGCCGGATCGGGGTGTGGGGCGGTTCGTATGGCGGATATTTGACCGCCCTCGCGTTGGCGCGAGCCTCCGATCTGTTCGCGGCCGGCGTCGATTTCCATGGCGTGCACGACTGGAGCGAGCTGGTTCCATCGAGCGGCCCGCCCTCCGATCCAACCGTGGCCGTGAACGCCGCGCGGCTTTCGTTCGATTCGTCTCCCATTGCTTCCGTTAAGACCTGGAAATCGCCGGTCCTTCTGATTCACGGCGACGACGACCGCAACGTGGCGTTCGCTCAGACAGTTGAATTAGTGGAAGCGCTTCGCAAGCAGCACGTCGAGTTCGAAGAACTCATCATCCCGAACGAGATTCACGATTTCCTGATGTACAAGCACTGGGTACAGGCTTACCAGGCCACCGCCGATTTCTTTTCAAAGAAACTGCGCGCCGGACAAGAGACGGCGGAGGCGCACTAGGGCGCTACGGCCGCTCCCACGCTCCGCTGGCGCCGGCGCGGAGCACGGCTTCAATCACCGCCATGTTGGCGACTGCGTCTTCGAGCGTCACCGGAACATCGCCGTCTTCCTGGATCGCCTTCGAGAATGCGTCCGCTTGCGCGGCGTATTGATCGCACGCAGGAAATTCTTCGATGCGCGCGCTATGGCCGCCGAGCTGCGAGCCATCGTCGATGAAGATCCGGCTCGGGCGATCGGGGGGAATGTTGTACGGAATTTCCAGCTCGATTCGCCCACCGGTTCCGAAGATCTGCATGCGCTGAAACGGAACCAACTGCGTGCTGCAGGTGAAGAGCGCGTGACCTACCTCGAAATCGAGAAGCGCGGAACTGAGCCGATCGGTCTTCATTTCAGGGTCGCGGTCGATCACAGCGGAAACGCGCGCAGGCTCTCGATCGAAGAAAAAGCGCGCCATGGTTATGGGATAACAACCGATGTCCATCAGGGCGCCGCCGCCATATTCGGGAATATTCCGAATATTGTTAGGGTCACGATTGAAATAACTGAACTCGCTCACGATGGCGCGCAGTTCGCCGATCTCGCCGCCGCGCATCAGCTCGCGCGCGCGGAGCCATTGGGGGTGCGTACGCACCATGAACGCTTCGCCAATCTTCACGCCCGCACGATCCCGCACGGGGATAAGCGCCGCCGCTTCGCGAGAGGAGATGGCTATGGGCTTTTCACATAAGACGTGCTTGCCGGCCTCGGCTGCTTTCAGCGTCCATGGAACATGTAAATGGTTGGGCAGCGGATTGTAGATGGCGTCCACGCCCGGGTCCGCGAGAATTTCTTCATAGGAGCCGTACGCTTTGCCGATGCCCAGCGCTTGAGCCGCCTCTTGCGCTTTCGCCAGATCGCGCGAGGCGATGGCGACGACTTCGGCGCGCTCGCACTGTCGCATCCCGGGAACAACCTTCTTCGTCGCAATCGCGGCAACACCAAGCACTCCCCAGCGCACTTTTTCCGCCATGCTTCAGAGTTTCGCACGCGACTTTTCGCAATATCCGTCTGGTAGAGTGAACCCGTGAAACTGTACGACATCGATCCCGGACCGGACTCGCCGGAGGTTGTTCGAGCGGTAATTGAGATCCCCAAGAACTCCTCCAACAAGTATGAGTACGACGGGAATTTGGGCGTGTTTCGATTGGATCGGGCCCTGTATTCGCCGATGCACTACCCCGGAGATTACGGCTTCATTCCCGGGACGCTTGCCGAGGATGGAGATCCCCTTGACGTGCTTGTGATGGTGGATGAGCCGAGTTTCACGGGCTGCCTAATGGACGTGCGCCCGGTCGGCCTCTTGAATATGGTCGATCAGAAAGAGCGCGATCAGAAGGTGCTTGCCGTGCCGAATCGCAATCCCCGATTCGACAGCATTCACACGATCGATCAGGTGTTTCCGCACGTGCGCAAAGAGATTGAGTATTTCTTTTCGATTTACAAAGAGCTGCAAGGGGCGAAAACGATCATCGACGGTTGGAACGGGCCACAAGAGGCCCGCAAAGTCATTCACGAAAGCCGGAAGAGTTACATGAGCCGGCGGGCGGAGGACTCGCTCGACGATGGCGAGCCCGCCGCCAATCCCAATTAGACGAAGTTATCTCCGCCGCCACCGCCATCGTCAAAACCGCCGCCGTCACCGGAATCATAGTTGCCGGAATGGTCATAATTGGCCGAGTCGTCGTAATTGCCGGAATCGCCACTGTCTTGCGCGTCGTAGCCGCCGCGATCATCATTGCGATAATCGTCTTGTTGCGGCTGGTCGTAATAGTTATTCACGACGGTTTCTTCCACGGGCGCGCCGCCGCCGAATCCACCGCCGCCGCCGAAAAAGCCTCCGCCGCCACCATAGCCCGGATGGGAGAACAGCGCCTGAATACCTTCGAATGCCAAAGCGCCCGCCGCGACGCCAGCCGCGGTTTGCGCAGCCCCGCGTAGAAAACTTGGGGCGCCTGAACCTGGGCTGGGTGTATATTGCGGGGGCGCCGGCGCATACTGAGGAGGGGGCGCCGGCGCATACTGAGGAGGGGGCGCGGCATACTGCTGCTGCCCGGAATATCCACTCGCGCCGCGCGGCGCTCCTTGTTGACCTCCTAGGAAACTTCCCGATCCTCCCACGGTCGCGGGTTGCGACGCGCGCTGCTGCAAATCGCGCAGTTGTTGCTGCGCCTGCTGCAGAGCCAGGTTTTGAATCAGAACCGTCTGTGTCATGAGATACAAGGCGTCTGGACGCGAGCCGATCCGTTTGCGAATGAAATCTTCCGCTTCCGCATCCTTGGGAGGCGTGGGAGTTTGCCCGAACTTGTCGGCCAGGTCCTCCAGCATTTTGCGTTCATCTGGTGTCATGGAATTCCTTTGCGGGACACCCATAAGACGCAATTTCGCGGGCCTACGTTCAGTTTGCTTCGCAGGCAAGAAAAGTTCAGAACCCACGCTTGCAACGATGCGTCACTCGTGACAGTGTAGTGAGTGGATGGCTAGCACCGGAACGGCGCCTTTTCCCACGAAGCAAGAGGAGCATCACCCGCCGGAAAGTCCTGACATCTTTAGGAGAACGTCCGCCATGTTGTTGGAAGCGACCCCGTCTGTCGAACTGGAAGTAAACCCTTGGGAGTCTGCCGCCCATCGTTTCGATGAAGCGGCGGAATTGCTCAAGCTGGACGATGGAATTCGCAAGGTGTTGCGGCTGCCCACCATGGAGCTAACCGTGAACATTCCGGTGATGCTGGACGATGGGCGGGTCGAGGTTTTCACCGGTTACCGAGTGCAACATTCCATCGCACGGGGACCTGCCAAGGGAGGCATCCGTTTTGCTCCCGACGTTTCGTTGGATGAAGTGCGGGCATTGGCGGCTTGGATGACATGGAAGTGCGCCGTGGTCAACATCCCGTTCGGCGGCGGCAAGGGCGGGGTCATCTGTGAGCCGCAACTGTTGAGCGAAAGCGAACTGGAGCGCATCACCCGGCGCTACACCGCCGAGATCTGCGAATTCATCGGCCCCGAGCGCGATGTGCCGGCGCCGGACGTGAACACGAACGAACAGACGATGGCCTGGATCATGGACACCTATTCCATGCACAAGCGCCACACAGTGACGGCGGTAGTGACGGGTAAGCCGTTGGAATTAGGCGGCTCGCGCGGACGGCCCGAAGCCACAGGTCGCGGATGCATGATCGTCACCATGGAGGCGCTCAAGCGATTTGGCCTTGCGCCGGAAGACGCGCGGGTCATTATTCAGGGATTCGGCAACGTGGGCGGGATGGCTGCGCGGCTCATGACGCGGCGCGGCTTCAAGATTACCTGCATCGTCGAATATGACGGCGCCGTTTACAACCCGCACGGCCTCGATGTGGAAGCGCTGATGCTGTATCGGCGTGACACCGGTTCTATTCGCGGGTTCCCGGAAGCCGAAGACGTGGATAAAGAAGAAGCGCTGCTGCTGCCGTGCGAAGTCTTGATTCCGGCGGCGCGCGAAAATGTCATCACTTCCCATAACGCGGATCGTATCCGCGCCAAGATTCTCTGCGAAGGCGCAAACGGGCCGACAACGTTTCTGGCCGACTCGATACTGCATGACAAGAAAGTTTTTGTGATTCCGGATATTCTGGCCAACGCGGGCGGCGTCACCGTTTCTTACTTCGAGTGGGTGCAGGACCGGGGAGGCTACTTCTGGAGGGAAGACGAAGTAAACACCCGGCTCGAAGAGATCATGGTCGCGAGTTTCAACGACGTGACCGGGTATTCGGAAAAGCACGCCGTCCACAATCGCACAGCAGCCTACATGCTAGCGCTCGATCGCGTGGCGTATGCGATCAAGAAGCGCGGACTATACGCGTAGCCCTTACACATCCAGCGGATTCACCCAGCGTAGATTCGGAAATCGGCTGAAGTCGCGATCGGTGGAGGCCAGGGTGGCGCCGTGTTCGATTGCTAGCGCTGCGAGCACTGCGTCGCTGACCAGCGGCCCTGAGGCATCGCAACGGGTGACCAACTCCTCAAGAATCGCTAAGTGCTGCGGGCCCGCATCGACCAGCTTCACGCCGGGCTCGCTTAGCCAATCTCGCACTCTCGATAAAGCGTCTTCAACAGTCCGCGGACGACTCTGTATCCGACGATCTGTGCTTACGCGCACGAAGGCCCACACTACCGGCCATGTGAACGCAATCAATTCAGGCCCTCGGAACAGATCGGCCAACCACCGTGCGATGCGCTCGTGCTGGGGTGCGTCCGCGTCGGCCGCATAAATCAAAATGTTTGCGTCTAGTACCGTCAACGATGTTCTGGGCCGTCCAATTGCTCAAGCAACGTTGGAATGCAATCGTAATTGAGATCGCGCCGCGCCCCGGTGTGAATTGGATTAATGCGAAACTCGCGTTTCCGCTGCTTCACATTTTGTTTTGCAGCCAACCCGTCCCGCACCAACTCATTCAAAGTCTCGCGGAAGGAGCGTCCACTCGCCTTGCTCTCATCCTTTACGCGATTCAGAACATCCTCGTCCAGCGTGACCGTGGTTCTGATGCCCATGATGCTTCTACTTTAGCATCACTAGCATCAAGCAAAATTCGCTACTATAGACCTTGATCTCCCGGGGATGACCGCTGAACCCACCACGCCGCTCATGCGGCAGTATCAGGCTGCAAAACAACAAGTTCCGGGCGCGCTGCTGCTATTCCGCCTTGGGGATTTCTACGAGTTGTTCTATGACGATGCCGTAACAGCCGCCCGTGAATTGGAGATCACGCTTACCGCTCGCAACAAGGAACGGGGCGAGCCGATACCGATGTGCGGGGTACCCTATCACGCGGCCGACTCCTATATTTCGCGTCTGATCCAGCGCGGGTACCGGATCGCCATCTGCGACCAGATGGAGGAGGCCGGGCCGGGCAAGAAACTGGTGCGCCGGGAGGTGACGCGCATCGTCACTCCAGGCACCGCTACGGATTCGAACCTGCTTCGATCGCACGAGAACAACTACCTGGCAGCCGCCTTCGGCAGAGCAGGCCGGAGCGGGTTGGCATACGCGGATCTCTCGACGGGCTAGTTCCGCGCCACCGAGCTCAAGAGCGAAGAGCTGCTGCCTTCTCTTGAAACGTTGAACGTGCGCGAGGTATTGCATCCTGAGGGGCAGCCGCCCGGTGCAACCTGTTTGGAGACGCCGCTTGATGCCTGGATCTTCGGGGGCGACTACGCAGGCCGGCAGATTCTTGAAAATTTCCGGCTGTTGTCGCTCGACGGCTGTGGGCTGGGCGACAAGCCCCTGGCTACCGCGGCCGCGGGCGCCGTTCTGCACTACCTTCGCGATACACAGAAGTCCGCCCTGGAACATTTAAACCGCCCGGCGTTTTATCAACGGCAGGACCATCTGGTTCTGGACGGGGCGACGGTTCGGAATTTGGAACTGGTTGAGCCCTTGTTTGCCGGCGAGACACGGGACGCAACACTTATCCATGTTCTGGATAAGACCTGCACAGGCATGGGCGGCCGGCTGTTGCGGCGCAGGCTGCTGAACCCCTCGTGCGATCGGGTTGAGATCGAAAGGCGCCTGGATGCGGTTGCGGAACTCGGCTCCAAAGTTATCCTTCGCGGAGACTTGAGGAAGGCGCTCGGGTCCATTCAGGATTTGGAACGGCTGCTCGCCAAAGTGACGATGGGAACCGCCGGACCGCGAGAGCTGCTGGCGCTGGGCCGCTCGCTTGCGCAGTTGCCGAAGCTCGCGGCTTTCGCTTCACAGTTTGAAGCGGATGCTCTCAAATGCGAAATCGACCCGGTGGCGGAAGTTCGCGATCAGATCCTCTCGGCGATCTCCGATGAGCCGCCGATCAATCTTACAGACGGCGGGACGATTCGGGACGGCTTCCGCCCGGAGCTGGACGAGCTTCGGGACATAAGCCGCAATAGCCGGCAATTCATCGCGGCCATCGAAACGCGCGAACGAGGCCGGACCGGCATCCAATCGCTGAAGGTCCGGTTCAACAACGTTTTCGGATACTACATCGAAGTTTCGAAGGCGAACCTTTCGCTCGCCCCTTCCGATTACGAACGCAAACAGACGCTGGCCAACGCGGAGCGTTTCACCACGCCGGAGTTGAAGGAGCTGGAAGCGAAGGTACTATCCGCCGAAGAAAAGATCCTTACGTTGGAGCGGGAGATTTTTCAACAGATGAAGATATTCGTGGCGTCGCACGCCGAGCGCATCAAGGCGGCGGCGGCCCTAATCGCAGAGCTGGATGTGACGGCGAATCTGGCGCAGATCGCCACGGAAAACCGCTATAAGCGCCCGCGCTTTTCCGATTCCGGGGAGATGCGCGTCGACTCGGGGCGCCACCCTGTGATCGAAAAGCTGACCGAGCGGCAAGCTCTGCGCTTCATTCCGAACGACCTCTACCTGCATTCAACGAACGAATACATTGGCGTGATCACCGGCCCGAACATGGGTGGCAAATCGACCTATCTTCGCCAAGCGGCGCTCATTTTGATCCTGGCGCAGATGGGCTCGTTCGTGCCGGCGGAGGCTGCCCTGTTGCCTATAGTCGACCGCGTGTTCACTAGAATCGGCGCGGCGGACAATCTGGCGCGGGGCCGATCGACGTTTATGGTGGAGATGACGGAAGCCGCGGCGATTCTCAACACCGCGACTTCTAGCAGCTTCATAGTACTGGACGAAATTGGCCGTGGAACGTCGACCTACGACGGTCTGGCGCTCGCATGGGCCGTGGTCGAGTACATTCACGACCAAATCAAAGGCAAAACGTTGTTTGCCACCCATTATCACGAGCTGACCGAGCTTGCTGGGCAACTTTCTGGGGTAAGAAATTTGCACGTCGCCGTAAAAGAATCCGGCGACGCTATCTTATTCATTCGAAAGGTAGAACCTGGCGCGTCCGACCGCAGCTATGGCATCGAAGTGGCTCGACTTGCGGGTTTACCCTTGCGAGTAATCGAGCGCGCGAGGTCCGTTTTGTTGCATCATGAAGTAAGGGAACAGTCCGTAACTGAGGAACTGGCCCCGGGCGATGCAAACGCGCCCCTTCAGATTAGACTTTTCGAGCCCGTGAATCAGGGGCTCGCCGATCGGATCCGGGCGTTGGATATCAACGACCTACGGCCGGTTGAAGCTTTGCAGATTCTGCAAGATTTGCAGCAAGAGTTGCTAAAGAGATGAGAATAGCAGGTATCATGAGCGGGACTTCGCTCGACGGCATCGATGTAGCGATCATCGATATCACCGGTTCGGGCTTCAGGGCGAAGATAAACGTCCTGACGAGCCATTCGGTCCCATATCCACGAAAGATCCGTGAAGCGCTTCTCGCAATCTCGAATGCGAGCGCTCACACGGGCGACATATCGCGATTGAATTTCCTCCTCGGGGAATTATATTCCGAGGCGCTCGAGGAGACGGCTGAGCGTGCGGAGATTCCGCTTGAGACCATCAAGCTGATCGGCTGCCACGGACAGACGATTTTCCACGAAGGCCAAGGTGCGCAGTACCTCGGCAAGAAGGTCGCCAGCACTTTGCAAATTGGCGAGTCGAGCGTGATCAGCGAGCGCACGGGAATCGATGTCATTTCGAATTTCCGCGAGCGCGACATGGCCGCCGGCGGCAAAGGCGCGCCGTTGGTGCCGTACCTCGATTACATGCTGATGCGGCATCGCGGGCGTGGGCGCGTGGCGGTGAATATTGGCGGAATCGCCAACCTGACCGCGATTCCGCCCAACACCAATACCGACCGCGTGATCGCTTTCGATACCGGCCCGGGCAACATGGTGATCGACCAGCTCGTCTCTCGCATCACGCAGGGGCGGCAAACGTATGACCGGGATGGCGCGATCGCGGCGGTGGGCGACCTCGATGTGAAGCTGCTGGCCAAGCTGCTGCGCGACAAGTATTTCCGAGCCAAGCCGCCCAAGACCGCGGGGCGTGAGCAGTATGGGTCGGAGTTCGTCTCGAAGCTCCTCGACACGGAGCTGAGCAGCGAAGATCTGATCGCGACGGCGACCGCGCTGACGGCGGAAAGTATCGCGGCGGCGGTGCGCAATTTCGTTCTGCCCGAAATGCGGGTCGACGAAATTTTTGTCTCAGGCGGCGGCACGCACAATCCGACGATGATGCGTATGTTGCGAAAGGCGATGGGCGAGATTCCGGTCAAGGAATCGACCGAAGTCGGCCTGGACGTGGATGCGAAGGAAGCCATCGCGTTCGCGGTAATGGCGTATGAGACAGCGCATTGCCGGCCGTCGAACGTGCCGATGGCGACCGGCGCCAAGCGTCCGGTTGTGCTCGGGAAGCTGACGCAGAACGGCGCGCCAGCGCCGCGTAACGGCGCCGCGAACGGCACGACAAATGGGACAGCGATGAACGGCTCGGCGCGTAACGGTTCGGCAACGGCCATTCACAAGCCGAAAGCGGCACGGCCTACGAAGGTGAGCCGCCAGCCGGTTGCTGCCAAGGCCAAAGCGGCGGCGAGATAGAGCTTAGTTCAGCCAAAGAGGGAACGGGACACGCGAATGTCCCGTTTCTATTTTCTTCCCGACCGGTATAGCGTTTGGGTACGGAGCGAGCGCCATTCGCCGCGCGCGGGTCTTCGATGAGGCCTCCCAAACCGCACTTGGGCGCCCCGCACTCGCCTCCTGTTCGTTCTTCCCGCTATCATGAAGGATTCTATGAGTTCCGCCACGATCAATACCACTGCCTCCGAATATAAGGTTGCCGACTTAGCTTTGGCCGATTGGGGGCGTAAAGAAATCGCCATCGCCGAGCACGAGATGCCCGGATTGATGGCCATCCGGGAAAAGTACTCGGCTGAGAAACCGCTGGCCGGGGTGCGCGTGACCGGCTCGCTGCACATGACCATCCAGACGGCCGTGCTGATTGAGACGCTAGGCGCTCTCGGGGCTGAGGTTCGCTGGGCCAGTTGCAACATTTTTTCCACGCAGGACCATGCCGCGGCAGCGATTGCAGCCACCGGGGCGCCGGTCTTCGCCTGGAAAGGCGAGACGCTCGAAGAGTATTGGTGGTGCACCTACCAGGCGATCAGCCACGCGAATGGCAAGGGACCGCAACTGGTGGTTGACGATGGCGGCGACGTCACGCTTCTCCTACACAAAGGCTACGAACTCGAAGAGGGCAGCGACTGGGTCAACTCGCCTTCCGGTAGCCATGAAGAGAAAGTTATCAAGGATCTACTGAAGCAAGTCCACCGCGAGGACCCGCGGCGCTGGCACAACATCGCGAAGGAATGGCGCGGCGTTTCGGAAGAGACGACCACGGGCGTACATCGCCTCTACAAGATGCAGGAAGCCGGCAAGCTGCTGGTGCCCGCGATCAACGTCAACGATTCGGTTACAAAGTCTAAGTTCGACAATCTGTATGGCTGCCGCGAGTCGCTCGCCGACGGCATCAAGCGCGCGACGGACGTCATGATGGCAGGCAAAGTCGCGGTGATCTGCGGCTATGGGGACGTTGGGAAAGGTTCCGCTCACTCGCTACGGGGAATGGGCGCTCGCGTCATCGTCACCGAGATCGACCCGATCAATGCGCTACAAGCCGCCATGGAAGGCTTCGAGGTCACCACCATCGAAGACACGCTCGGCCGCGGCGATATCTACGTCACATGCACCGGCAACCTGGACATCGTTACGCTGGAACATCTGCAGTACATGAAGGATCAGGCCATCGTCTGCAACATCGGTCACTTCGACAACGAAATCCAAGTGGACCGGCTGAATGAGGCCGAAGGCGTGGAGCGCATCAATATCAAGCCGCAGCTCGACATGTACAAGTTCCCCGACGGCCATTGCATTTTCCTGTTGGCCGAAGGCCGCCTAGTCAATCTGGGTTGCGCTACCGGGCACCCGAGCTTCGTCATGAGTAACAGCTTTTCCAATCAGACGCTCGCTCAAATCGACCTATGGAAGAATCGCGATACCTATAAAGTCGGCGTCTATACGCTGCCCAAGAAGCTCGACGAAGAAGTGGCGCGCCTGCACCTGGAAAAAATCGGCGTCAAGCTGACGACCCTCACGCCCAGACAGGCCGAATATATTGGCGTCGCGATCGAGGGTCCCTACAAGGCCGACCACTATCGTTACTGACCACAGCTACAGGTTGTCGATCAGGGTCTGCGATACGGCCGCGATCAAGAGAAGCCCCGGATTGTCCGGCGTGTAGTCGACCTCAGGGATGTCTTCGACTGTGATCGCCATGGCGATGGGTCCGCGCTTCGAATAAACGATGCCGACATCGCTTCGCAGATGATCGAGCGCTCCCGACTTGCTCGCGATTGTCACGTCTTTCAGGTCGCGGCCGATGCCGTCGTGGTCTCGCTGCCGCTTCAGGATCTCGATCATCTGATCCGACGCCGCCTTGCTGACCATTTCGCCGCGATACAGCTTTTCGAGAATCGCCACCATCTCGTGCGGACAGGTCCGTCCGATACCCCACTTCTTGTTTTCCGGCTTGGCGCCTTCATCCGTGATTCCGCTGGGGAACGGCTTTAAATTATTTCCATCGCCTAAGATCTTGCGCATCACGCGGGTACGCTCGAAATTTAGTTGAGCCATCCGGGCATTCACGGCATTGCCGCCGATGCGATTCAGAATCAGATTGGTCGCCGTGTTGTCGCTCAAGACGATCATCAGATCCACCATGTCTCGAATGGGCAACTGATCGCCGTCGGAGAGATCTTGCAGAATGCCGCTGCCTGAGACCTTCTCGCCGCTCGTCACCTTGAGCGGTTCGTTCCAATTCAGCTTTCCCTCCGCCGCTTCGAAAAAGCACTCGGCCATAATGGCCAGCTTGATGGTGCTCGCGGTACGCACCGGTTCTTCGGGCTGGATGCCATAGCTGGTTCCGGTTTGCAGGTTCTTGGCGTATAGGGCGACCTTTCCGTTGAATCCCTGGAGTTTCGCTCGAACCAGCTGGTCGAGCCGCCCATTCGGCTCGGTGGCGCTCGCGCAAAGGCAGGCGACAAGTGAGAGTACGCACGTTTTCAAAACCATTGCGCTCTATTCTAAACGCTATGCGGCGGAGAGCCTTTCGCGTAGTCGCTCACTATGCTTTGAGAAAAGCCTTCCGGAGGACATAACGATGAAACGTCTGATGCTTGCCTTCACCCTTTTCGGATTGTTTGCCGCCACGATGCCGGCTAGTTCCTCGCCCTCGCACCAGCCGCACAAAGTCAAACGGCATAAGGCAGTCAAGCACCACGCGTAGACGTTCGGCGCGCGGCTTACGGCGCAATTCCCGTCGCATTCTTACCGAAAGCGGCGATAAGGAATTGAGAGGTGGGTGACGATGCTGGCCACTACTGCCGCAGCCGAGTTCGCAATCCCCGTAAAGCTCTCTCTCCGCGATGGCTTACGTGAGTGCGTAGACGCGCAGATCGCGCGCGTGAACGCAGGGTTTCTGGTCTTGCGTTCGCCGATTGCGTTAGAGGCAGGCCGCACTCTAGATGTCGCATACCTCGATCGGCAAATCGCCTGCGAAACCGTGTACTGCCACTCTCAGCAGGGCGGCTTGTATAAGATCGGCGTAAGAATGCTGGATGGCATGGACGGAGCGCTGCGGATCGAACGCCGAATTCGCCTGGACGCGTCGGCCACGCTCAACACGCCAGGGCTTCCCGGTTCCGTTATAGTGCGGGTTATCGATATGTCCAGTTCCGGTTTGGGAGTGAAGATTCGCGAACCGCTCAGAGTAGGCGACCTCGCCTATGTCGAACTGGAGCACGGCGTGGCTTTCGGAGAAATCCGCCATTGCGCCAAGATTCCGGGCGAAAAGGCGGAGACGGCTTATCGCGCCGGAGTCTTCATCGAAGAGTTCATTCCGCGAAATCCCGCGAAGATCAATCCTTGGACGGCGCACGGCGTCGATGCCCCTGGACGAAGCTCCACCTTCAAAGTAAGTACCGCCATCAAGAGCGCTTTGTTCTCGGGCCGGAAGTCTTAGGTCAGCCCATCGCCTCAGCGCGGCGGGTTCAGGGCCGCGGCGAGCGAGGCGTTTGCACCGACGCCGAACCGCCCGGAGAACTCGGTTTCGGAGTCACCGCGCCCGGTGTCGCAGGAGTTGTCGTCGGGCCGCCGTTTGTCGAGGTCTTGTCGTACAGCGAGATGATGTCCTGCGTGATATCGATCGCGCTCGATGCATACAGCACAGGCGTATTCGGATCGCTGACGTTCAGCACAATCGTGTAGCCGTTATCTTTCGCATATTTTTCGATCACCGCCATCATGCGCTGACCCAAACCCTGCAATAGCCGCTGCTGCTCGCCCTGGAGCTCTTCTTCGGCATCCTGCATGTCGCGCTGCAAGCGCTTCTTCTTTTCGTCGATGTCGCGGGCCATCTGGTTGCGCTTGTCTTCGCTCATGACAGCACCGCCCTTGTTGTATTGATCCTGCATCTGAGTGATCTCGTTTTGACGAGTATCAAACTCTTTCTTCTTAGGCATGAACTTGGTGTCCAATTCCTGCGAGGCTTTCTGCCCGTCCTTGGTGCCGACCAGCGCGCCCTGTATGCTGATCACTCCGACTTTGGCCGGTGTTTGCTGGGCGTATGCGCCCCAGGCGAGGCACAACAGCGCCGCCGCCGAGATCAAGCTGCTTCTCATAACCATCTACTTCTCAAATCCTTCCATGAAGTCTCTGTCCGTTCCCACGCTTGGATCTGGCTCTAGAACCGAATCCCTAAAACACTCGCCCGATCGAGAAGCGGAACAACGAGCGCCTCTCGTCGAATGGAATCGCCTGTCCGTACGGGCCCTGCAAGAAATTCGCCAACGTTGCTCCGTTCATGAACGGAGGCAGGGGCGATGCCAGCGGGGGCTGCAGAAGTGTATTGACGTAACTAAGATTATACGCCCAGTAGAGCCGGAACGGGGCGTTCACCACCGGCATCAGTACCTGTAGTTCGAGCCCCGTCGAGACGCGCGGCTTCTGAGTCCCCGGCGCCAGCACAGCTCGCGTGCCGAAATCCGATGATGGAAATATCTGGTCAAGCTGCGATACGCGCTCCGGATTCAACCCCAACTGGCTTGGCAGCAAAAGCCGATCCACGCCGACGTCCACGAAGGGAGCGAGGGTCACAGGTCCCACAATCGGGATGCGGTACTCGTAGTTAAAGACCGACGCCGTATCGCCGCCGGGCAGGATGAGCTGATAAACCGGCACTTGGCGCGTGACAGGGACGCCGTTGAAGAGGCGCTGCGTACACGAGGCCAGCGACGCCTGATAATTGCAATCGTTGTTATATATATTGATGGTCGCTTCCGTCGGGATGTAGGCGATCGGGCTGATGGTCAAAATATCGAACCCGCGAACGTCGTCTTCGCCGCCCATGTAGTAGCGGCTGTACGGCGGCGCTACCTTTCCTCCATAGCCGCTGATGAACCGGGTGTTCAGGTGGAAGCCCATCACATTGCGCTTGAATATGCCCCGACGGAAGTACGCAACGTCGAATGCCGGCTGGATTGTGTTCACATTACCGCCAAGCGAGCTTCCCGAAAACGCAAAGCTGAGGCTGAAGCGCAGACCGTGCGTCGGGATGATCGGGTGGTCCACGGTGTTGTAGGAAAAGCTTGGCGTAATGGTGCTGGTTCGAATTCCGTTCAGCGAATTCGGCCCGTTCACGCCTTCGAAATCGAGGTAAGTGAAATAGGATGTGGCGGCGTTCGTCAACGGCGTCAGGCTCTGAATGTTGTAGCCATACGTCAGCCCCAGGCGCGCAAACGAGCGGCGCAGCGGGTGCGTGACGAACGTCGTGAAGCCTCTGCTGTCTGAGACATAATTCAGCAGGTTTTGCGTGCCGAGCGCATTGTAGTAAGAGATCAGGTTCTCGCCGGCGAGGATAGAGGCCTGCTGCCCCTGGTTGTAACTGTAACGTTGATAGAACAGCGTGAAGCCGGCGGCGAACGGTTTATCGAACACGTACGGCTCCGTGAACCCGAAATTCACGCTATCGAGCAGAGTGCCAATTTGGGCGCCCAGGCTCAGCGTCTCGCCCAAACCGAGGAAGTTATTAGTCGAGTACGAAAATCCGATGAAGCTGCCCGAAATGCCGGAGACGCCGCCCTGCAACTGGATTGAGTTCTTGCCTCGCTCATGCACCTTCAGCAACAGGTCCACCGTGTTGGTTTTGGTGTCGCGCTTCATCTCGGCAGCCTCTTCGGGCTTGAGCGGGTCGAAGAAACCCAACTGATTCAGCCGCAGGATGCTGGTGTTCCAAAGCTGCTGGCTATATAGGTCGCCTTCATCGATGAGCAGCTCGCGGCGGATGACACGATCGCGCGTCGTCGTATTTCCTTGGAAATCGATGCGCCGCACAAAGAACTGATGCCCTTCATCCACGTCGATGGTCAAATCGATCTGATCTTTACCCGGCACAACTTCCGGATCCGGCGAAGGGACGAAATCGATGTATCCGAAGTTGCCGTACAGCTTTCGCAGGTCGTCCAATCCCTTCTGCAGCTTTTCGGTAGAGAACACGTCGCCCGGCGCCATGCGGAACACCTGCCGCGCAATCAGGTCGGGCGTGCGGAACAGCTTCATGCCCACGAAATTGAAGTTGCGGAGATAGTATTTGTCGCCTTCCTGCACCACCATCGTGATGTCTACGCGCTTGCCGGGCTTCTTGGGATTGATGAGCGGAATTTTGATCCCGCTCCCGTACACGTCGTAAATCTTTTCCGAGTGATTGATCACGCGGGCTTCGAAGTATCCGTGGAATTGGTAAAACTGCCGGATACGGTCGGAATCTTCGTCGAGCTTGGTCGAGTCGTAAGTGCGCGCGAAGAGGTTTTCAAACAGGAGCGAGTGCGGGATTCCGATGGGCTTCAAATTCTTCATGGCGCGGATCACGTCTTTGGAGCTGAACGCCGAGTTGCCGTCGATGAAAATATGCCCGACTTTCACTTTCGGGCCTTCGTCGATCGCGAACGTGATGTCGACTCCCCCCGGAGGCACCTGCCGGATCTGCGGCGTCACGGTGGCGTACTGGTGGCCGCGCTCCGCCTCATACTCTTGCAGCACATTCTTGGCGTGCTGCACTTTGCCGGGATCGTATTGCGACTCCGGAGTGAGGCTTACTTTTCTGTCTTTGAACCGATCCAGGATTTCGGACTTGCTGATCGATTTGTTTCCCGTGTAGTCGATGGTGTGGACCGTGCGCCGCTCTGTGACAACGAAGAGCAGGATGATGCCGCCGTTCGGACCCTTTTCCTTTTCAATTCTCAGATCGTCGAAACGGCCGGTGTTCCATAGGGCGATGAAGTCGCGGTGGATGGCCTCCTCGTCATAGACGTCGCCCTTCTTGGTGTAGATGAGGGCTCGCAGGGTGTCTTGCGGCACTTTGTGCTGCCCACGAAAATCCACGCCTTCGATGATGTTTTCGCCAACCGTGGCGGGCTTAGCTTCCTGAACGCCGGCAGGATTTTGCGGCTGTTGGGGCTGATTGGGTTTTTCGGGCGCCTGCGGAACGTTTTCAAACGGATTCTGTTGTGGAGGCTGTTGCTGCTGCTGTTGCGGAGCGTTCTGGGCCGGGGGCGGCGTCTGCTGCGGGGCCGCTTGCCCGGATGATTGCGCTGCTGCAAAATCCCCGGTCGTTATCGCGAGAGAAGCCAGCGCCAGCCACATCAAAAGGTAGCCGTTCGCGGCAAGGCGCATGGCACGGGCAGACATACGCAGGCTCTGGAGCCTGTGATGAATCATTCTAAGAGCAGATCCTTTCCATGCCGTGCGACACTCCCCTGACGTGGCGTCGCCGGTGCTGGTTTCAGCCTAGGCGGCGTCGGGGAGACGAAGCCTCGAAGTTAAAACTCAAACCCCCTAGTGTAGCGAATAGCGGCTTGCAATCCGCCGTGCGCCTGAATGGTTGCGCGGCTCGAAATTCTCGAATTTTATAGGTCGCGCGGCGGCAGGGCGCACCATTCGAATAAGAGATCCCATTCGGCGCGCTGGATGGCTAGCACCGCGCGTTCCAGCTCGCTGCCCGGAGCCCGACGCGCTTCTTCGCACCGGTCGATGAACTCAAAAGGATCCCAAGCTCGCTTCAGCTCCCATTTCGGGTGAGTTCTTGTCAAGATTTCCAAAGCCTCCCGTTGCAACTCTGGAAAGATCGGATGCGCGCCCACTTGCCGGAACCAGTAGCCCGCATTTCCGGCATCGGGTTCGATGCGATGCGCGATCGCGTGCCAATAACTGCCCTCTTGCGAGGCGATATCCTGCGAGACCTCGTGGCTCTCCTCCCAACATCCGGCGAGCAGCAGCAGTCCGGCAATCGCAGCTTCCGGGGCGCGCGCTCCCGGGGACAGTCCGGATGCCCACGATCTCCGAATATCCGCGGCTTCGTGGCTCGTGCAATTTCCGCTCCGCGTCAGAGGCAGCACGCGCGTGGAGTACTTTTCAAGCATTCCGCGCGCCGGCTGCGGAAAAGCGTCCGGGTGAAGCGCCATATGGCCCACACCAGCTTACTGCATCCGCCCAGCCGAGCCCCTCCCCGCGGGTGATAAAGTCGTCGAGGAGGTCGAATTGGACTTGACTGAGTGGCCGCCGCTGCGCTTCGACGAATGGGAGAAGACCTGCGACACGCTGCACTTGTGGACCCAAATTGTCGGGAAAACGCGCCTGGCTCTGACCCCTCTTGAGAACCACTGGTGGAATGTACCGCTCTATCTAACTCCACGCGGCCTCACGACGTCGCCCATTCCATTCGGCCATCTCACCTTCGAGGCGCAGTTCGATTTCGTCTCGCACGCGCTGAGCCTTCAAACCAGTGAAGGCCGCCAGGAAATCATCCGGCTGGCTCCCCGCTCCGTCGCCGACTTCTATCGCGAGTACATGACGCGCCTGCATTCTCTCGGAATCGAGGTCGCCATTCACCGCACACCCGTGGAGTTCGACGACCTAACGCCCTTCGACCAGGACCAGCACCACGCCTCGTACGACACCGGTTCTGTCGAACGCTTCCGCTGCGTTCTGATTGAGAGCGACTGCGTGCTCAAGGAATTCCGCGCGCGTTTCATCGGCAAATGCAGTCCGGTGCATTTCTTCTGGGGCTCCTTCGATCTGGCGGTCACGCGCTTTTCCGGACGGCGCGCCACGCCTGCGCCTTCGGCGGACCCGATCACTCGCGAAGCCTATTCTCACGAGGTCATCAGCTGTGGGTTTTGGCCCGGAGATCGAAGGTACCGTCAGGCGGCGTTCTATTCCTACACGGCGCCCGCGCCCGCCGGACTCAGCGAGCAGCCTGTGCGGCCGGCCCCCGCATATTGGGACGCTAACCTCGGCGAGTTCCTTCTGAAATACGAGGACGTTCGTCGCTCGCAATCGCCGCGAGAGGCCATTCTCGATTTCTGTCAAAGCACCTATGAAGCCGGCGCTCGGCTCGCGCATTGGGATCGCGCGTCACTGGAGCGTTGAGCGCCGGTCGAACGCGCGGAACCCGCTTAGCGGCGCATTTTCGATTCACTTCGCGAGCGTGGCCGCATACAGGGCGTCCAGCATGTAACCGGGGCTTCCGTCGGCACGAAGCATCTAAGGCACGAGCGCGTAGGTATCGTGATAGGTTTGCCAGCCCTCGCGGTCGATGCGCTGTTTGATGTAGGTTCCGTAGTTCTCCGACACTACCGCTTTTCCGCAGTGCTTGCACGGCCCGAACAGAAATCCGTCAGGGACTTGCAAGTTGCCCTTCGCTCCAAAACCCACGCCGGCGTGATTGATGTGCGTGAATTTACGAAAGGGAATCTGAGCGGCGCTATAGGGTGGAGTCTGTGTCCGGCTCCAATATCCGTAATCGGCGACCAATCTTTTCCCCGTCTCCGAGAACAAAGCGCTCTGCGCCCGCGCGACTCCAGCTGAAAAGAAAGCAATCGCCGCAATGCACGCCGCGATGCGAACACGATTCATATGAGCCCTTTCGCGAGGCCCAGTATATATCCGCGCCGCTTACAAAGGGCGCGAAACTCCCGACCCCTACACTAGAAGAGATGAGCAAACAGTATTCAACCCCGCCCGCGATGGCGGTTGATCCATCCAAAAAGTATGCGGCCACATTCGAGACCAGCCGCGGGACGATCGTCGCCGACCTCTTCGCCAAGGATGCTCCTAAGACGGTCAACAACTTCGTGTTTCTGGCGCGTGAAGGTTTTTATGACGGCACCGTGTTTCATCGCGTAATCGGCGATTTCATGATTCAGGGTGGAGACCCGACCGGCACAGGCCACGGGGGTCCCGGCTACAAATTTGAAGACGAGACGAAAGGCAATCCTCACCGTCACCAGGTGGGTTCTCTGTCGATGGCCAATGCCGGACCAAACACGAACGGAAGCCAGTTCTTCATCACTCATGTGAAGACTGACTGGCTGGACGGCAAGCATACAGTGTTCGGACAGGTGCGTTCCGGACAGGATGTAGTCAATGCCGTAAAGCAGGGCGACAAGCTCAATTCCGTCAAGATCGAAGAATTGTGAGCGAGGCCGACCTCCAATAAGCCATGACCAGAAACGAAGCTTGGGCGATCGCGTGCGAATTCGTGCGGAGCGACAGCCTTCGTCGCCACATGCTGGGCGTCGAAGCCTGCATGGCGGCGTATGCGAATAAGTTCGGCGAGGACCCGGAGCGCTGGAGAGTCACCGCTCTGTTGCACGATTTCGATTGGGAGATCCACCCTTCGGCGCCGGACCATCCGATGAAAGGAGAACCCATTCTAGCCGAGCGCGGCGTAGATGAAGTCACCCGCCGGGCCATCCTCTCCCACGCCGATTACAGCGGCGTTCCTCGTCAATCGCTGCTCGAGCGGGCGCTTTTTGCTTGTGACGAACTGTCCGGATTCCTCACGGCCTGCGCTTACGTGAAGCCCGGCCGCAGCATCTTCGAAGTGGATGTCCCATCGGTGAAGCGAAAGCTGAAGGACAAGGCTTTTGCGCGCAACGTCAATAGAGACGACATCGTGAACGGCGCAAAGGAACTGGGCGTGGCGCTCGAAGATCACATCGCCTTCTGCCTGGAAGCCATGAAGGCTCATGCAGCGGAATTGGGGTTGGCCGGCGCTCATCTGACGAGTTCAGCGCAACCCCAAGCCGCTGTTTGAACGCGCCGCGGCGCATTGGGATTAGTGTTCGTGCCGGTCGCGAACCATCTTCAGGTCTTCGTTATCGGCCCGGATCGCATCGCGCGTGCTCGCCTGCAACGTGTTGTGATCCAGGATGTCGTTTAGGGCGCCTATACAGTCCTTCAACTTGCCCATATCGAAGTGACCACGCGACACCTTGCGGTCGAAGTCCGATAATTCCCTCTGCGCATGGCGATAGCGGTCATGGTCCTTCGGCCCTGCCGCAATCTGCGCCGCCGCCTGAAGATCGTTCTGCGTCCGATCTATGACGCCGCGCAAGTGCTGATGCCAATCGCCCTCCTGGTAGAACCCGCCTCCAGCGGCCATCATCGGAGCAGCGCTCACCAGCGCCATTCCGCAGGTCAAGAAAAGCGCCGCAGCGCAGCTCTTGAAAGTTTTCATGCACAACCCTCCTTCCGTACTATTTCTTAAGACGCATTCCAAAGTTTGCCATCTGTACAAAACCGCACCAGGTTTAATTAAATTTCTCTAAAGGTCTGCACGCGAAAACGCCCGACACGTTCGCGCCGGGCGCTTCATTCATTCTGAACTTGGGGAATCCGCTCTACGCGCGTTGCGCCTTATGCTTGCCCTCTTGAAACTCCTCGATGACTTTCTTGTTGAACGCCGGAATGTCGTCCGGTTTTCGGCTCGTCACTAAACCTTGATCCGTCACGACCTGTTGGTCCGTCCACTCTCCACCGGCATTGGAGATGTCGGTTTTTAGAGAGGGCCACGACGTCAATTTTCTACCGCGCACTACATTCGCTTCGACCAACAGCCAAGGCCCGTGGCAGATAGCCGCGACCGGTTTCTGGCTTTCGAAAAACGCTCGTACGAACTGGACGGCCCTCGGCTCCATTCGCAGATGATCGGGATTCATGACCCCGCCCGGCAGCAGCAATGCATCGTAATTGTTCGCATCGGCCGATTTCAAGTCAACATCGACCTTAACCGAATCGCCCCAATCTGTCTTGTTCCAACCCTTGATCTTGCCTTCTTTCGGAGATACTACTTCCGTTGTAGCGCCGGCTTCATCCAAAGCTTTCCTCGGTTCGGTCAACTCAACGTATTCGAAACCATCGGTTGCCAGGATGGCTACTCTTTTGTTCTTCAATGTATTACTCATAAATACTTCCTTCCACGAATTGGATTTCAGGTGGATAGGAAGCGTTTCGGGCGGGGCATGGAAGGATTTGGTTCTCCCCGCCGGAACGGGTGCAAACGCGCCTTAGCTATAGCGTTCGGCGATCTACCAAGACGAGCACCAGGACGATAATAAGCAGCAGCCCCAGGCCTCCGCTCGGATAATAACCCCAGCCGCTGCTATAGGGCCAAGTGGGCAGCGCTCCAAGAAGGAGCAAGAACAAGATGATAATCAACAGCAAGCGAAGCATGGACTGATTACCTCCTAAAGTTAGTTGCCTACACAACCCTAGCAAAAAAAGCGGCGCGTTTGCTTCAGTGTCACTTAAGACGCCGGCTCATCTTCCTCCTGCATGGGTTCAAATTCCATGACCATTCCGGAGTTCCGAAGGGCGGCTTTGAAGTCCTCGTCTTTGCCCTCGGCGATGTCGTACTCCCAGATTTCCGCGCCCAAGCTGAGAAAATCGTCGTCTTCTTCGATCGAATCAGAGGAGTGCAAAGCGTCCGGTTGGGTGCGCCCGACAAACACAGAATCGAGAACTGTTTCGTCGTCCAGTTCCGGTTCAAGGAAACTGGGAGGATCGTCGGCCCTTTCTCCTGCGCGATCCGATCTCTCCCGAAACACAACGCGATATTTCATCGTATAGATTCCAGCCGCATTACTGACCATGCGAGCCGGCGTTTCCGCCACCCGCCATGTTCGATTGTATCGACTGAATCTTACTGAGGTGTTGTTGCAGAACGGGCAGTGTTTGCGAGGCGAAATTCTTAATTCCGGGATCCTTCCCCTTGTCCGCTTCCTTTTGAAACTCCTTAATGTCTTCCTGGTGGTCCTTCACCATGGCCTTCACATACGCTTTGTCGAAATCGGCGCCCGACATGTTCTGCAGCTTTGCATACAGCGCCTGATCTTTGGAATCGAGCGTAGAAGGGAGCGTCATATTTTCCTGGGACGCCACGGTCTTTAACTGGTCGTTGGCCTTGCTATGGTCATCGACCATCTGCTGCCCGAAGGCCTTTACATCGGAGTTGCTGCCTTTGTCGGCCGCGAGCTTGCCTAATTGCACTTCGGCCATGCCGCCTTGCGCCGCCTTCATCGCGAACTTGGCGTCGCCCGATTTCATCATTTTGTTCGAACCGCTGTCGGCCTGAGTGTTGGAATTTTGGTCGGGATTCGGCATCGGTTGCGTCGGGTTGTTTCCTGGCTGCGCCCCGGGCGTCTGGCTCTGGGCTGGAGCTCCACCTGGATGTTGCGCCAACATCGTCGTGGGTCCCACTGCCAGGCACACTCCCAATGCGGAATACCCAAGAATGTTACTGATTTTCATCGTGATCTGTCCTCTCCCATTGGAGTTCGCTCTACGTATGATCGTTACGCCCGTAACTCCTCCAGCCTGCGGGCTTCACAGCTAACTCCGACATCAGAAGAATTCCTATCTATTTGCGCAGTCAAGTTTCGCATCACAATATGCGTAGGCGAGCCGTGAATCGGTCCGGAATGCGGGATGAAGGTTCGATCGTTTTCATAGTTACGGTATTGGCGTGCACCCCTGGAGACTGAAAATTGAAATAAACGGGGAGTGGGAAGAATGCGATTTTCCCACTCAAAATGACGCGCTCAGCGCCTTTGTGGCTCTAGCCGAGGATTATAAAGGAGGCTTAAAGCGCGCCGTCCTTTTTGCGCGCGCGGCCGCATTCGCGCGCATTCTGCCGGCCGAGCTTCCTTTTCCAGACCGCCGCAGCCTGAACTGACCGGCTCTTTTCGGTCCGGGCCAATTCAGGCAAGATTGTTTGCAATAGCATAGCGGGTCATTTGCGCGGTTGACCGTAAACCCAGCCTCTGCATGATGGCGGCCCGATGGAATTCCGCGGTGCGAACCGAAATGTTCAGTTGATTCGCAATGTCTTTTGCACTGCAGCCGAGCGCAATCATTCGGAGCACTTCGCGCTGCCGTTCGGTTAGCTCACCCTTAGCAGGCGTTGACGGGTTGTCTTTTCCGGATCCGGCCAGCAATGTTTCACCTTCTAGAACCTGGTTAATGGTTTCAATCAGCTCCTGCGCAGGCGCTCTCTTCGACAAGTAGGCCTTCGCGCCAACCTGCGCCGCTTGGTCCATGTAGCTCGCATCTCCATACATGGACAAGAATACGATCGGCAGAGAAGGCTGCCGCTCCAAAACCTTCCGGGCTGTGACAAAGCCGTCTGCTCCCGGCATGCTGACATCGAGAATGGCCACATCCGGATGAAACTCGTCCACGGCATTGATGAACGCCTGACTGTTGTCAACGGCATAGATATTGAAGTTGGTTTGCATCATTGCTCGTAACGCGTCGAGAATCAGATGGTGGTCGTCTGCCAACAAAACTCTTGGCAGCTTTGAAGTTTCTGACAACCCTGGATTTACCATTGACAAATTTCGCTCCTCCTCTTTATTAAGACGCTCAGGTACACTTCAGCGTATCCCGGTTGTATCGTGACGAGTAGTTCAGGGGCTGCGCCTCAGAGAACCGTAGTGTGACATGTCTAACATTGCATCCAAAGTCCGACCCGGTGCGAGGCCAGCCGAGGTCTGAGAGCCGGCCGTGAATGCGTTATCATCGACATTGCCACCTCGAAACCTATTTTAAGGGGAGTTGTATCGCTGAATGCGAGTTGCGATTATTGGCACCGGGTACGTGGGCCTTACAACTGGAGTTTGCCTCGCGTTCACCGGCCATTCGGTCTGCTGCCTTGACACCAACTCGTCTAAGATCTGTGCGCTCAAGGCGGGCCAGATTCCGATTTACGAACCCAACCTGAGCGATTTACTCGAGGAGTCGCGGCGCAATCTTGAATTCACAACCGATTATGCAGAGGCCATACCGGGAGCGGAAGTTATCTTCATAGCGGTAGGCACGCCGCCGACACCCTCCGGCGCGCCGAATCTTGAGTTTTTATCCCAGGCGGCGCGGTCCATCGGGCAGCACATAAAGAGCGACTTCACTGTGGTGGTGAATAAGTCGACCGTACCGATCGGAAGTGGAAATTGGGTCGGTTCACTCGTGCGGGAGGCCTGCGAACTGCGGCCCAACGGGAGACACACGCAATTCGCGGTGGCTTCCAATCCAGAGTTTCTACGCGAAGGCTCGGCTCTTCACGACAGCCTCTACCCGGATCGCATCGTGATCGGCGCCGATGAGACGCGGGCGCTAGAGGTACTCTATTCGCTCTATCGGCCGATTCTCGACCAAACCTTTAGCGCCCCCACTTATCTGCCTCGTCCGGAACCGGTCGTGGCCGTCCCGCTGCTGTCTACGGACCTGGCCTCGGCCGAGCTCATCAAGTACGCCGCCAACGCATTCCTGGCGCTGAAGGTCAGCTTTATCAACGAAATGGGACTCCTCGCGGAGCGCGTGGGCGCCGATGTCACGGAAGTAGCCCGCGGTATTGGCCTGGATTCCCGGATCGGCCCTAGATTCCTGAACGCCGGACTGGGTTGGGGCGGCTCCTGCTTCGGAAAGGACACATCGGCGCTGGTTGCAACGGCGGGGGAGTATGGCTTGCATCTGCCGATCGTCGAAGCAGCGCGCAAAATCAATGGCTGGCAGCGCGACCGTGTCGTCGAGAAGCTGCTGCACGAGTTGAAGATTCTAAAGGGGCGCACGATCGGGCTGCTCGGCCTAGCGTTCAAACCTAACACCGACGATCTGCGCGAAGCCCCGGCCATCGAGATTGCGCAAAAGCTGATCGACCGCGGGGTACGCGTGAAGGCTCACGATCCGATCGCGTTGGAACGCTTCCAACGCGAACACAGCCGCATGGGTGTGAATCTCTGTTCGAGCCCTTGCGAGATGGCAGACGGGTGCGACGCGCTAGTTCTGGTCACCGAGTGGAGCGATTATCGAGAACTCGACTGGGAGTGCGTGGCGCGAAAAATGCGGAATCCGTTCATTCTCGATGGACGTCACGCGCTCGACCGCGAGAAACTCACTCGAGCGGGCATGCGCTACATGAGCATTAGCTAAGCACGCCGGCCGCGGCCAACTCAAGATTTCTTGTTTTTCGGCGAAGCGGGTGGCTCTTCTTCTTCGTCTTCAGGCTCTTGGCCGTTGCGCAGCAGTTCGTCTTTGAGCCATCCTGGCGGGCGTCCCCGCCGCCGAACTTTCCCGGCAGAAAGCCTTTCGAGAGCTTGAATCGCCTCGTCTATACGCTGTCTTTCGGCTTGAAGTTCAGCGATCATTTTCAGCAGATCCATCGAATTTCGGTCTCTTTCGTGAGATGCCCCACGTTGTATTTGTTCCAAACCGCAGGGACTTCCCCAGTAAGACACAAAACGGTGCCTTATGCTATACCCCAGAAGGTTCTATTAGTTTGGATTTATAAAATAAGAAAAATCCGAGACGAGAATTCTCCGCCGCTTTTTCCTCTTCGGTGAATCCGCGAGGCTGGCTTCCGTCGCTGGGCTTTCTCAGGCATCCGCCATAAATCGCGGGAATCGAGCGGGCGCTACCCATCCTTCCCGAGGTTCCGAGGCGAGGAACTTCTTAGCGCGGTCGACTGACGCGAACACTTTTCTGTCCCGGAGAGAAATGCTAATTGGAGGTGTTACCGGCTGAATTCCCTCGAATTAAATAAATGCCTGATGAGCAAGGCCGTTGAATAAAAGTGGGCTAAGTGGGCCGATAGGGCTAGTCGGCGCGGTAGTGGACAACTTCGAGGTAACCTTGTTCGTCAGCGCTGAGGAACAAAAAATCCTTGGGCGAAGCAGCGCAGGCTGCCACCCCGAAATCGGTTTCCGACTGGGGCAGACGATAGTGGGCAGTGACTTCGCCACTCTTTGGATACACGAGACTGATCATGCTTTGATATCGGGAATTCTCGCCCCGCTCTCCGGTTGCAACGTGGTCATAAAACACGAAAAGGAAACCGGGGCCGGCCGGCGCCATGTGAATGCCCGTCAGTCCATCCGCGGGCGGTTTCAATTTGAACTCACGCTCGAAGGAGCCTGCGGGCGATACTACGTCCAAGAGGCCAGCCTCCTGGAAAATGTAAATATTCCCGTCGGCAGAGCTAACGCTGTGCAGTGAGCTCGCGAGCGGGATTGCGTTTGTTGGATGCGTCTCGTTGTTGACGGTCTTTTGCCGCTCTGTTTTTGGTAGCGCGCCCTGGGGGTCGGATGAGCCAGTGGAGTCGCCAGGCGTGTCAAGTTTCATAAGCGTGACTGGGGCGCGAAATACCCCCATTTGGTCGAAGATGGCCGAAAACACTCCCATTGAAGTCCCCTCCGGCGTTTTCTCAATAGTGGTCCGAGATCAAGAAGCTTCGGTCTGCAAAGACCGCTATGGACGTCGGCTGGATGTGCTTGCCAGGCAGTTCGCCTAATGCAAAGTAGGAGTCCACGCGGCCGTCGTCTTTGTATTTCACAATCAAATATACGGGGTCTGGCCTGCTCTTTGAGTCCGACTGCGGATATGCCTGCAACAAGGCGTACAGTGTTCCGTCAGCGCCCACATCGAAGCTGGCGCGCGCCGGCTTCTGGTACCCCGAAATAGCGGGGATCGGGTATTCCGTCACGTTCCGGGAAGATACAGAAACCCTTTTGATCGGGCCGCCCCACATCTCCCGAGGCGAAGTGCTGCTGTAGATCGCGTAGATATCCCCGGCGCCATTGCACTTGGTCATCGATGCGACAGCGACTGGGCCCGGTGCGCTAAACTGAGTTACCTCACCCTTGTGCAAATCCAGCATGGGCGCAGAGGATGATGGCTGGCCCCGGTGTTCCTGTCCCGCCAGCCCAGTAACGCCGAGTAGCGTCATCGCGAGCGACGCCGATCGCATAAGGCTCGCGTTCCGTCGGAACCTGCCGAGATATCGGCATACGATTGAGGAGCACAGCACGGGCCGTCGTTCTGCGCGTAAGCTCGCGACGGAGCGACGCAATAGCCGTCAAGGCCACAATCGTGGCACACAGCGTAATCTTTCTTTTGATTCCGCGTGTCAGTTCTCACATCTATTTGGGAGTGACTGATTTTAGCAGCTACAACGCGCTCCGTCAATAGCACTAATAGAGGCATCTGGCAAGGAACAGCTCCGTAAACAAAAAAGCCCGGCCAGTAATAACGAATCACCAAGGAGCTTCTATCGTCAAATATGACTATGGCGCCTGAACTTCGATTGTATTCGATCCGATCGTCTGTTTAAGAGTATCGAAGGTGCGGGTAATTGCGATTAAGTAAGTGCCGTGTTCTGAAACATCAAAAAACTCGCTGATTTGCCAGTCGTACTGAACCTCATCTCGCGGAGCAAGTGGAACCGGGCCTCCGCCGCCTACGAAAACGGACTTTGCCGGTGGGTGATAGAGGTTTTGACCCCTTGGAGTGAGCCCGACCGGGCGGTGATGTGAGTCTATGACAGCAGCAGAGAACTGCAGCTCGGGGTTCTCCTTCTCGATGGTCATACTGTGATCGGAGACATTCCTAACAATGATGTGAATCCCGAGGCCCGAGCGAGCCGGAGCAACGTTCAACTGCTCGATAAAATCACAAGCGGATGTGGCTCCCCGGGCTGAAACCCTGAGCCGGGGCTGGGTACCCATTGCGACCTTGCCGTCTGAGATACGGCGCACACTACAAGCAGGACCTGGAGCGCTCGTAACATAGTGCCTCTTTTCTCATTGTTCGGCCGACCCACTTCAGTTGCAAGCGCGGTAAGCTCAGCTCCTTGGGCGGTTATCTGGTATGGAAAGTCATTATCCAATTGGCCGTTCGCAGTCGTGCAGGATTGAGTCGATCCATTCGGAAAACGTAAGTATAATATTGAGGCTATTCTGAATCTGGCCCCGAAGTACGCTCCCAGTAAAGCCGGACGGATTCGATACACGCATCTGCAGGTTGCCGAGATGATCGCGGTCTGACAGAGGCTCCGTTCTCGCGCCCGGCTTCCAGCGTTCTATTTTAAGTCGCGCGGCGTGCCCCACGGGAGCAAGTTCCAAGTCGGTTGCCAGCGGTCCTCAATAGGAAGGTCATTGTAGAGAGAGGCGGTGCGTAAAAATCCGGCAGGCGTCCGCGTTGCCACAGCGGGGTAGGCGACTATCCAGATCTTCAGGCCCGCAGCTAGGCAGAGCCGATCAAGTATATCTCGAACGGTCCCATCCTCGATCGTGAAGGTCACTTTCTGGTCGTCTACTCCTGTACCAACGCTGCCCGCTACACCGCCTGGGCTCTGGGACGCCTCACGAGGCATTACGATAGTTCCAGCTAAGCGCTGTAGGCGACGGCTCGCAACCTCCACGAGTTCGTTCTTGACCTGGAAAAGCCCAACGTGCGCGTTTACGATATCTCCATTGTCGACTTGGAACGCAGAAGGCCGGACATGCAGCACGGACCTGGTGCCCGTCGAGTCCACTTCGTAACCCGGCAGGCTGGCGACAATATCCTGAATAATCGTTGATACAGTGGTCACCTGCCACGAATGGTTGTAGCGGACGACGACGCCCCCCCTCTTAATCCACTCGATACCCATAGGGAGTTTAAAGTCAGTCGCCACCTTGATCAACGCTACCAGCGTACTATCGGCATCTACGGAATAACTGCCCACTGGCGAGGCAAGACTACCCTGGAGGGTCCTCGCCGTGGAAGGCTGCTGCCGGCTCCCAGCAATCTCTCGCCCGCCTAGTAACAGTATCGCCGCGAGGGATAATCGCCTCAGCATGGCGCCGCTCCTTAGTTGCCGTTCACTAGGACCTTGTTGCATTGATAAGAGAGACTCATCGTGATCTGGCTACCGTTGATATACCAGGTCTGCGTGGCCGCCGTACTACAACCGGTGGTGCACTTACTGCCCGAGTAGCAGAGCGAATCGCAGATAGACAGGCTATCCTGGAACTGACCGGTAGCACCGGTCGATTTCCCGCATGGTCCGCTGTTCTGGGGACTACAAGTAGTTGTATAGCCGGTCAAGTTACAGCCATTTTTGCCGCTAACGTTGGTGATCGTGTCGTAAAACGACATAGAGCTGTTAATTGGCACGCCGGACTGATCTAACACCTGATACACCAGTGTACGCGTAACACCGCAGCCCGACACGCTGCCAGCGCTGCATTTGGCTTCCGGGCTGGTGGAATCCGTACCCGAAACGATGCTGAGGCTTGTCGGAACCTGGGCAGTTTGCGTATTCTGTGGCTCAAATCCTTCGACCGGGCACTCCTCGCGCGCAAGCTGCCGTTGTAATTGCACTTGACCGCTTCCGGTCACCGTACCCCCGCTCATAAAGTGAGACACTGCGTTGGCGAGGTTCACGATGTCTGAGTTCGTTGTGGCCCAATCGTAAGTTTCTGCCGTAACATCCACCCACGAGTTGGAACACATATCTTCCGACTCGGCGGTGTTATTTCCTTGGGTGCCTACTCCGCCAGAGAATGGGTTTGGCAGCATCTGTTGTCCTTCATAGCCGCAGCAACCGGCGCAACCGTAATAGCCGTGACCCCAGGTCTTGTCGATCACCAGCTTGCCCTCATACAAATATCCGACGCCGATATGATCGAGATCGCGCAACTCGTAGGAGCCCATGGTCACCTCGCGCGGAATGGTCTTGCCGTTTTTATCCGGAATCTGATTGCGGATGATGTCACCGACATCCGCCCAGATTTGTTCTCCGGGTTCTAATTGTTTCTCGATGGTGTAAGAACTCTTGCCCCTGTTATAAAACAGCGTCACCGCCGCGTGGGTTGCGTTGCTTCCTCCGTTGCCGGCGGTAATCAGGGAGTTATGTGAGCCATCCACGTGCCACATGCTCCCTTTCCATAGATGGGAAATCCCTTCGGAAAACGGCGTCTGCAACCCATAGCGGCCGCTTTCATCGAAGCTCGCCGCCACTGGGGCCAGATCTCCTCTGCGGCCTTCGTACTTCAAAAGGATCGTCGCCCAATATGCGTCGGGCGGGACTGCGGCATCCGCCAGATTCAGCAAGCGCGTGGCTCCCGCCGCCAATACCACGTCCGGCAACTGAACCGATCCGCTCTGGCCAGAACTGCGCCACAGCAGCGAGACGGCAACCGGCAATGATGCACCGGTGGTATTCCGCAACAGAATTTGCGGACCAACTTCGTTCCGGTCGGAAACATCAATACCGGATCGGGATTCGCCAGCGCCATCATCGGCGCTCGCATGGTATGCGCCTTCGGCTTCTCCGCCGGATCGCGCTCGAAAGCTTTCATGGTCGCCGACATTCCCGTCCTCTCGTCGAAGACGATATGCGAGGTAATCAGGTTGCCGCCACCGGTTGGAACGAGCACCGTCACGCCACCCTCGGTTCCCGCAAGATGCGCAACCGCAGCGGCCGCACGCAGGTCCATACGCTTCGTTTCAGCGGGTCCGAGCGTTACGGCCTGGCTCGCACTATGGCCGGCGGAATCGGAGATCACCAGGGAGCCGAGCAACGGTTCCTTCGATGCGTTCGCCAAAATAAGATAGTCGGACGCCGTTGCCCTCGGAAGCCACCACACACTCTCAGTCGATTGCGGGCTCCAGTCTTTCTCGACCGGCTCGCCATCGAAGTGAAAGCCGATCGGCGATTCGTTCCGCCGAACCATACTGGCGCCAAAAGATATTTCCTTCGCTCGGGGCGGAGAACCGATAAACCACGGAACCGAAGGAGCCGCTCCGATCGAGCAGGTCGGGCGCGGCGGAAAGCAGCGCTTCTCTTAAGTCGAGAGATATGACGTGCTCCGGCGGCACGATCACCGGCGGCAGCGCGAGTTCCGAACCGGCGGCGGTCCGCTCTCGAGCTCGGTGCTCCAGCCGGACTCCGCGGTCCAGTAGGAGAGGAACAATTCCTGCGATTTCGGCTCCCATGCTGCGGGATACGGATCGTGCGGAGGGCGTGGGGTCGTTTGCGACTGTACTCGCATGCAGCAGAGAAGTAGAAAAACGAGGCAGGCGACAGGGCGCATGGATAAGCCTCCAACCTAATTGCTTCCGATTAGAGGATCTTAGATCTAAATGTGGTTTGCCGTCAACGAAAATTTATCAAGTAAAGCAGAAAGCCCTGGCAGGGGACCCACCAGGGCTTTCATTTTTAATCGGGCGACTTCCTACTCTCCCACACACTCGCGCGTGCAGTACCATCGGGGCTGAGAGGCTTAACTTCCGTGTTCGGGATGGGAACGGGTGGGACCCTCTCGCTGAGATCACCCGAAGCTCTTTACTGGAGTCTTCGCCTCGCTGAGAAAGCGCGGGCTCATCCAGCCCGGGCGGCTTTGGAACAGCCCGGAAACTCGGGAATTGATAGTTATTGACGAGACAACTTAGTTGCTGCCTTTGGAGCGCACAGGCCGTTTGGTGGCCGTTGTGCGCGGTCTAAAAACGCGTAGTTAATTTTATGGTCAAGCCGAACGAGCTATTAGTAACGGTCAGCTCAACGCATTACTGCGCTTACACATCCGTCCTATCAACGTGATCGTCTATCACGGCTCTTCGGGGAGATCTCATCTTGAGGAAGGTTTCGTACTTATATGCATTCAGCACTTATCCTGACCAGACTTCGCTACCCAGCTGTGCCACGGGTGTGACAACTGGATCACAAGAGGTCTGTTCACCCCGGTCCTCTCGTACTAAGGGCAAGCCCCCTCAAATCTCCTACGCCCACCACAGATAGGGACCGAACTGTCTCGCGACGTTCTGAACCCAGTTCACGTACCGCTTTAATAGGCGAACAGCCTAACCCTTGGGAGCTTCT